>Ga0325410_1001335_pt1 | contig 27160 bp, 10 predicted proteins | sample PopdelMetagenome_16_FD_206182 | JGI IMG/M metagenome (GOLD analysis project Ga0325410, IMG submission 206182) | Populus deltoides microbial communities from Bellville, Georgia, United States - Xylem-PdIQD-R3 | ecosystem: Host-associated > Plants > Phyllosphere > Stem > Wood/Secondary xylem...
CTATTATTTTGTACCGTCTGGACCAGTCCAACAGTCCTTGCCTTTCAGGGTCTATAAAATCAAGAAAACAGAACCTTCAAGTCAGAGTGCAGATCAACTGTTTCAAAGACAACTGTGCCTGATTACGAAGAATCGACTATATTCCTAGAGGCAAATATGCATTTCTCGTACTAGAAGGCAATGAGAAGAACATTTAGAAAATCAGCAATAAATACCAAATAGAAAGTAGTCAAGGCTTTTGTTGCTGACAAATTCATAGACAAGAATCTTTTCTTCTCTTTCCAAGCAAAACCCTTGCACCCTCACTAGATTCCTGTGTTGAAGCTTGGCTACCAACACAACCTCATTCTTAAATTCTGCAGCACCTTGTCCAGAATTTCTTGATAGCCTCTTCACAGCAATTTGATGTCCATTAGGAAGTGTTCCCTGAGAAAGCACTTTCACCGATGCTTGAGCAAGGGATTTTTAAATCCTAATGCAACAAGGTATTTCCTGTTCTTGAAAATTTAAATGCATCACGAATTGCTTACCCTGTAAACCTCACCAAATCCTCCTTCACCTAACTTGTTATCAGCGGAGAAATTGTTCGTGGCAGCTTCTATAGTACTCAAATCAAATTGCAAGGACTCCTCGGTGGTAATCTCATCTCCAACTACACAACACAAGTAGATATTCCTTTGAGCTTTTGAAAATATTATTAGGCAGAGTACAAAACAGAAAAGACTCTGCTTTTGTTTTGTTTCCCAATTAAAAAAAGATTTCTAATGTTCTTTACTATCATTTTCTGGCACATAATCTCTGGTCTTTCTTGCCCTCCTCAGGAAACAGAAACACATGCTGAAAAGCGCGATAGAAACAGCAATGGGAATGCCAATGGCTATAATTAAAATTGTTGAGACACCGCCTTTTTCTGCAAAAAGAAACAGGTATCATTCAAAAACGCATTGTAATTCATAAAAGCTCTTAACTTTGACATACAAACATTTTCAAACAGAGACGAATCCATTGTGAATGACATGGGAGCTCTTTTTTTTTTTTTTTTTGGGGGGGGGGGGTTAAGAAATTAGAAAAAAGAAAATATTTAACGATGTCGAAACATTTTTTTTGAAGAACAAAAGATAATAAATTATTTTTAGATAACTATTTTTTTTTTTAGTAAAAATACTATAAACTTGGCTTGGTTCGGTGAGTCAAACTGCTGACCCGGTAACTAGCATAGACAAGGTTTTATATTAAACTGTGTTGGGAGTTAACCATGTCAAATTTAATTATTCTGTGACCCGAATGACCTAGTTAAAATCTAAATGAGATTCTTTATGAGTTTTTTTTTTTTTTTCATTTTAAATATTTCTTAAAATAAATTTTAAAATGATACTAGATTGGATTTTCCTGTATGAACTAAACCAACTTATAATTCAAGTCTTGAGCTGAATCATCTCATATAATTGGCTGGGTTTGATAACTTTAATTCCATGGGTTAAAGTCAAGCGGCTTTCAAGCCAGTAATTAACCTTTTGTAACACGTTGACAATCCAACATGAATATCTTTTTGATTTTGGATCCATTATAATTAGAAACAGGGTTATAAGTTCAGTATTGCTTTCTCATGGAATGACCAAATGCTATCAAAATATTCTCAAAGTCCATGATATAAATTTAATAGTTCAGATTTATGGATGGACGACATGGATATACTCAAAAAACTTACTCAATAAACTTATTTGAAATATTTAGTAAAAGGATAAAGAATAAAAAAAAATTGAGATTGAAGAGATAGTTCAGATTTATGTTCCCTCTTTATATTTCAAACTAGATGAAATGAAATGACCAAATGAAATGACCAAATGCTATCAAAATATGTCCTTCGCAATTTGGTTAAACTTTCTCAAAGTCCATGGGAATGCACCAATGCCTCTTTTCATAACATCCGTGCAATGGTGATGGTTATCAAAACCATTGTATTTACTATTATACTGAAATTTAATGGTCCAGATGGGATATTTAGTAAAATGATAAAGAATAAAAAAAAATTGGGATTGAAGAGATAATTCAGATTTATGTTCCATCTTTATAATTCAAACTAGATTTGTGACCTGCATAAGCTAAATTTATTTTCAACATAGAAAAAAATGCTAAGAAAAAACATTTGAGAATTGAGTTATTGGTTTAATTGGTAATTCAAATAATAAGATTAATAAAATACAACAACACTAAATAAACTAAAAATAAAATAAAATAAAAAAAGTAAAAAGAACCTAACCTGGATTATTAAACAACTCTAATATTGAAGGGAAAAACAAAAAATAATTAAAACAAAACTTGAGTTAAAACAGGTTAACTTGCAAACTCACGTCCATTGATATAAGATTAAGATAATCTTATAGAGAAAAACAAAACAAGAAAAAATGCTCAAAGTTCAATTCCTAATAAATCAAATGAGAACATGATAATTTCAAAGAATAAAAAATAATTAAAAAAATGGCTGAAGTTAAATCTCGAACAAATAAAATATTGAAAGATAAAAATTAAAAAAGAAAGATAATTAAAAAACGATGAAAAAACTCGATTTGTGCCCACTAGGATTAAGATGCAAAATCTATGACCTAGTTATGATACTAGAATGACCACATTTGAAAGAAAATTTAATATAATCATAAAGCTCAATTATCAAACAACTCAATGTTGAAGGATAAAAAAATATATAATTTAAAAAGGTAACGAGAAAAAATACGAGTCAACCTGGGTTTACCTGCAAACCCTATTACCATAGGCATATGATTGAGATAAACTAATAGAAGAAAATGAAATATTGAAAAATAAAATAAAAATAAATCAATTTAAAAAAAGAACAAAAACAAGTCAACCCCTCTTAAGCTCTGAAATTGGTGACCCTAGTCATGAACCCGAGACTAATCTTATAGAAAGCAAACCGTAAAAAATAATAATGCAAAACTAAAAAAAAGGTTAAAAAAAACATTATCTTTAAGAAAAAGAAAACAAAAAACTAAGGAAACCCGAGCACACCTCTAAACCTGATCCAATCTCTAAAACTAACGGTTTCCTGGATTCAAGTTGAATCAAAAAACTTAATTCTTAACCAATTTAATTTTAAAAGATAAAACCATGAAAAAAAATATTAATTTAAAAAACTTGAAAAAGAAAAAAAAAGGGATCAAATTTAATAGAAAAAAACTCATGGAGGATGACATTATATATATATATATATATATATATATATATATAAACAATCTAAAAAATGATCCCAAATAAATAGCAATCAAAATAATAGGGATCAAATTTAACAGATAAAAAAATGGTAGCGGTGAAATTGAAAAACATTTATAATTTTATGAGGCAAGCATGTTTTATTTTTTTTAAAAAAAATAATGTGACTCCGGCCATAGACCTAACGAAGAAAAAAGGGTGACATATGGAAAACATAAAAAAAAATATGGGAACCCAAAAAAAAGAACCATATAGAAGGCTCATAATAAAAAACAAAAGTCTAATCATTAATTATATAAATATTAAATAAAAAATTAAAAACTCATCAGCTTAAAAAAACAAAAAAAATTGGGTGAACCTTTTAAAACCTAACAAATATCTCAAACTCGCAACCCATTAAATTCTAGATTCGAGCTGAATCAAAAAGCTTAATTTTTAACTAATTTAATATTGATTAGAGAAAATAAATCCAACAAAAAAAACAAATAAAAAGACTTGAGAAACCTGAGTTATTTTTAAAATCAATGAAAAATCCTAGAGAAAGAAAATAAATTAAAAAAGTTATTTCAAATAAAACAAATAGAAATCGAAAAAGTGAGAACACAATCCGAAAGATAAAAAAAATAAAGGGAGATGAAATAGAAAAAAAAAATTAATCTTATAAATTGTTTAAAAAATAATATCAAATATTTAAGGATGCAATTAGTAAAAGATATTAATTTCAAGAATTACAAAAAAAAAAAAAAACCCAACAAAGAACGATAACTAAAAGGGTTAAGATTACCGGGTCATTTTCAAAACCAACAAAAAATTTAGCAGAAAGCAAGCTAAAACAATATGTAACCCAATCTCCCATTAAATAAATATTGGAGGATGAGACGGGAAAAAATTAACTTAGACAAAGGAAAATAAAAAACCAAGCAAACCTAGAAAACATCATAAACCTGGTCAAATCTTTAAAACTCGCAACCCGTGAAATCCTAGATTCATTTTCAATCAAAAAGTTTATTACAAACCAATTTACAATCCAATTTAAAAAACTTGTCAAAGCAAAAAAATTGACAATCAAAAGAATGAAAATTAAATTATTTGATAGGAAAAAAAACAAAGGAGGGCGAAATTGTAAAGAAAAATCAATTTAAAAAATTATTTCGAACAAAAAAATAGCAATCAAAAGAACAATGATTAAATTTAATAGATGAAAAAAGTGAAGAGGGATGAAATTGAAAAGGCATACCAATTTTATAAATTATTCAAGATAATAAAATTATAGTAAAAAGAATAAAGACTAAATCTGAAGAATTAAAAAATTAAAGGGTTATTCTAGAGTTGTTAAAGATTTGGCATGAAAATATAAATCTAGAGAAAGATAACAGAGGAGAAAAATGGTTATCGATGCCACATAATTGGGAATCTTAAAACACGAGCCACCCCATTGCATTGGGGCGCCATGACAATTCCAACAATGTTAGTGATGGCAGCATTCGTTGGCCGAGCAACCTGCACGCGCCGGTTAAAGGACTCGGGGGCTACTACCACTCACCAATAAGTTTTTTTAAAAAACAATATCTGACATTTGTTAAAATAAAACAATGTTCTTGAAATATCATGATATTAAAAAAAAATCATGGTAAAAAGATGAAAAAGCTCACGTGAGAGAGTTATATTGATTTTATCTTTATGGTATAAAAGTAATTTAACTATTTAAAAAAAATAAAAATATCAAAATTCCCTAAGTGAAAGACAACATATTTTTTTTTATTGTAGGGATACATAAATATTTTTACTATGTAAAAAATATTAAATTATCAACTTAATCTTACATAAATTGTTAAAGATAATTGTGTTATAGTAAAGAGATAATATTACCATCAATGCCTAGTTAAAAGGTTTTTTTTTTAAGTAAGGAGCAATTTTGATTTGTCTCTGGAGCTACAATAAATTCTCAAGTTTTTTTGGTTAATCTAAGTTCAAGATGTAAGAAGTAAAAGCCTGAAGAATTTTCTAATTTAACTATTAAAGAGATTGATTTAATCTTGATGAGTAAAAATTGAATTGTTGAATCGTGTCGCAAATCTCTACTAGGAAAAATATGTAGTGTGGTAGCTTTGAGAAGTTTATCTTTAGAGGGCTTGACTTTAGGGATTTGTTCTTGCAAGGTTTTCTTTTCTTATTTTAGATGGGTTTTTTTTAAATTGTTAATATTGCAAGTGTTTGTTATTTTATTTTATTGCAAGTTTTGCACAACACGCACAAATTCGTGTGCCCAAGTAACCAAAGAGGATAATATCTCAAAGGATTAGGCCAAGGCCATCACATACACAACCGAGCCATTTTGGAGGTACTATCACGTGGCGTGGGATACACTTTCCTCTAACGAGGACTAGGAATTGATTTTCAAACATGTGAGTTGCCTTTAATTAGGAGGATAAAATCGTAAGATCACATGGCAAGAATACCTTACAAGAATTGGGCAAAAACCATCACATTTGAATCAAGAATACCAACCAACCAACTTAATTTTAAAATTTACAAAAGGATTAATTTTTTTTCCAAAATGATTTAAGGATTTTGTATTTTGTAATTTAATAAATAAATCTCATCCAAAAAATTTAAGAGATAAATTTAAATTTCGACTAGTGCATTCTATAGTAACGACTTTGTTAGAGTGGGGATTAAAGATATTGACAAAAACAATAAATAATGCAAAATAACTTTACCTTCTGGTCTTGTCGCTGAAAGAGGAGGTGGGAGAGAAGGAAGAGCCACGGGCGGAGGTGGAAGAGGCGGTGAGTCGGCTGCGACTGCCGTTGCATTATAAAATAAATTAATTTCATAATGAATATAACAACTAGGAAACAAGACTCTTCCTCCTATCTTGCTGCTGCAGCAAATGGGCAACCTAGCTATAGCTGCACTGAGACATTGATTGCAATCAAAGCTAGATAAATCCGGTGTGCACTGGGCAAGGCTGTATATATTTCGGAACGCATCGAAAGACGTTTTGTTCACGGCAAACTTTTTAGCACCTGGAGGAGCACTTGCAGCTCGAGCAGCCAAATCATTCACGGCGGCTCCCACTACATTGTTAAAACGCTGGGGTTCGGTTGTGATATTCTGTAACTTCCAGATGTAGTAAACAGGGCTTTGATCCACCTTAGAGAAAAAGTTTACGTTAGAGTAACGTAGGATGCACGCATCGTAATACACAATGGACACTATTCCGATTGGGCAACGCTGGACTATATCTTTGGTGGCGAAGGTGACACAATTTTGGCAAACAGTGTTTCTAACATCGCCACGGCAGATAAACAGGCCGTACACTTGATCAGTGTTCTTCCCGAAAGAGGTGTTGTAGAATCCAATGGTATTATTCCGGGTTGCATTCGAGGCAAGTGAAGAGAGGAGGAGATTTAGATTGACTCGGTAGGTGCTGTTTAATGTGGAGGTGGTTGCGTTTTGGCAATTATGATAGAGGTAATTGGCATCCTCCTGTGCTTGAGTGATAATGGCAAGGGTAAGCAACGAGAGCAGGATAACGTTGACTTTGAGAGAGTTCATCTTTTGGGTGATCAGCAAGCTAGCAGCCCTCATGGTGGAACAAAGAAGTGGAGATTGAAGTCTTTTATCGGCTTAATTTAGCCAGCTTAGCAAAACTGGAGATTGAAGTCAACGAAAAAAGTGACGCCACATTTATTGTTCTCTTATTGGGGGAAAAAGTCAATGATTGATGGGATGTGTTGTAATATAGGAAATACTAGTTACATACCCCGCGCGATACCGCGTGTCAATTTATTTTTTGTATTTTAAAAAAAGTCAAGATCTAAAAGTGTTGGGTTTTTTTGCAAAGTTATACCCAAGAGTCTTAGGTTTGGTTGCAACGCTTGACCCAAAAGTAATATTTATAATATTAATAATAACATTAAACTTGGGTTAACCCTTAGCATAAAAGTATCTGGACTACAATACCAGACCCAATAGCATTGGACTTGTGTCTGACTGCAAGGTCGTGTCATAAAAGTGTAATAATTAAATATATTAGTTAAAAAGAAAAAAATAAAGAAAAAAACCAACAGGAAGAAAAAAAACTAATGAAGAAAAAGAAAAAAATATGAATTAACTGTGTTAACCCTTCAAATCAGGTTAACCCGTCATACCTTGAATTCACATTGTGAAAGTTTGATAATTAAAAAGGAAAAAAAATTAATGGGTTAACCCAGAATTAACTCGGCTAACTTGTCAAACCAGGTTAACCTGTCAAATCTGGAATCCATGTCATGAAAGTTTGATAACTAAATAGAACAAAATTTAACATTAACAATTTAAATTAAACAAAAAAAATTAATTAAAAAAAAAACAAAAGGCATAAGCCTTTTCACTATGGACTACACTGTGCAGTCCATAGTCAAAGCCATAAAAACAACAAAAAAACAAAAATAAAAACTAAAGGCATCAGTCGAGAACTACTTAAAAAAAATTAATATTAATAAACTAAATTAATTAAATAAAATTAATTAAAAAGAGAAAATAAAAGAAAAAAAACCTCTAAGAGGAAAAAAAACTAAATAGAAAGAAATTTAACATTAACAAACTAAACTAAACGAAAAAAAATTAAAAAGCAAAAAAAAGCAAAAAAACAATTACAGGTTAACTCGTCAAATTAGGTTAACCCGTTAAACTCGGGATTCGTGTCATGAATATTTGGTAACTAAATTAAAAAAAAAGTGAAAATTAAGAAAATGAACCAAACAAAAAAAATTAATTAAAACAAAAAAAATCTGGGTTAACTCGTCAAACCATGTTAACCCGTTAAACCTAGGATCTATGTCATGAAAGTCTGATAACTAAATTAAAAAAATTTAACATTAACAAACTAAATTAAACAAAAACAATTTATGAAAATAAAAAAACAAAAAAAATTGATGATCAACCCATAATTAATTGGGTTCACCCGTGAAACCAGGTTAACCCGTGAAACTCGGGATATGTGTCATGAAAGTTTGATAACTAAATAGAAAAAAAATTAGTATTAACAAACTAAACTAAATGAAAAAAAATTAATTAAAAAGCAAAAAAAAAATTCTTGGTTAACTTGTTAAACTAGGTTAACCCCTTAAATTCGGAAAACATGTCATGAAAGTTTGATAACTAAATAAAAAAATTAATATTAATAAACTAAATTAAATTAAACAAAAAAATTTGTTAAAAGAAAAAAACAAAGAAATAAGCAAAACAATAATCCCGAAAGGCATAAAAAAATGCTAAAAAAATGAGACAACTTAAAAAAAAAAAAAACCTAAAGCATCAGTGTTTTACTGTGGACTGCACTGTGCAGTCCACAATAAAACACTAATTCCTTTTAGTATATGTTACAATTAATTAAAAAGAAAAAAAGTAAAAAAAAAAATTCAGGTTAACTCGTCAAACCCGGGATCCATGTCATGAAAATCTGATAACTAAATAAAAAAATTAACATTAACAAAAAAAATTAAACAAAAACAATTCATTAAAAGAAAAAAACGCAAAGAAAAAAACAAAAAAAAAACCCATAAAGGCTAGAAAACGAAAAAAAACAGAGAAAAAACAAAAAAACAAAAAAAAAAAAGAAGAAGACAACTCAGCGTTTCACTGTGGACTTGCACAGTGAAACACTGAGCAGTTTTAGTTTATTGTCAATTAACAAACCAAACTAAATGAAAAAAATTAATTAAAAAGAAAAAAAATTCGGGTTAACTTGCCAAATCAGGTTAACCCGTTAAACCCGGGATCCGTGTCATGAAAGTTTGATAACTAAATAAAAAATTAATATTAACAAATTAAATTAAATAAATAAAATTATTAAAATAAAAAAACAAAAAAAATTGACAGCCCATGAAACCAGGTTAACCCGTGAAACCTGAAATATGTGTCATGAAAGTCTAATAACTAAATAAAAAGAAATTTAACATTAACAAACTAAAGTAAACGAAAAAATTTAATCAAAAAGAAAAAAAAAACAAAAAAAATTTCTGGGTTAACTCGTCAAACCATGTTAACCTGTTAAACCCGGGATCCGTGTTATGAAAGTCTGATAACTGAATAAAAAAAATTTAACATTAACAAAAAAAATATTAAAACAAAAAAACAAAAAAAAAGCAAAAAAAAAAACTCTAAAAGAGTGAAAAAAACAAACCAGCTCATCGTTTACTAAATGGAAATAAATTTAATATTAACAAACTAAAGTAAACAAAAAAAATTAATTAAAAAGAAAAAAAGCAAAAAACAAATTTATGGGTTAACTCGTCAAACCATGTTAACCTATTAAACCCGAGATCCGTGTCATGAAAATCTGATAACTGAATAAAAAAAATTTAACCCTAACAAAAAAAATTATTAAAAGAATAAAAACTCGAAAAGTGTAAAAAAAAAAAAAAAGGGCTCATCTTTTACTGTGGACTGCATTGTGAGTCCACAGTAAAAAAAATAATCCCTTTTAATTATAGTTTAATTAATTAATTGTACTTTCCTTGTATATATGTATCTTGCATGATGCGTTATATAATAACTATTGTATGTTGTCCTAGTTATATTTATAGAAGAGATGGGTACTGATTATGTAAGTCCTTCAATCAATAATAAGTTGTGCTTCAACTTGGTATTAGAGACTAAATTATCTAAACAGATTTACGCTTGTTTCTTCTCCCTTTGATCAGCACATCCTCTTTTTCTCTGCCAAAGAACTTGCTGCAGACGTTTTTCCTCTAAAAAATAACGTTTTTCATCTTCTTTCCTCTTCCCTGCCTCAGTTCTGAAAAATTGCATTGTGTCCCAGTCTACACTCTTGTAAACAGATAGCATATCAGTAGCCAACTTCGGCTCCCTCTGCAGAAATTCTACTGCAGATTCATTCCAGCATCAACTATCCAACTTCTCCCAGCTTTGTAATATATTTGGGCACTCTGCATAGCAATGCTCCCAGCTTGTGCAACATGGTAATCACGCCTCGATCAACCTTTCTTTTAGTGAAGCTTCCACAACAAATTCTGTCACTTAGTTTCCTGACACTGGCATAAATCAACATGTTACTCTAGATATTGCCGGTATGACACATGCAGAACCTTATCTTAGTAATGATCAATTGCATGTTGGTGATGGTAAGAGACTTGTTATATCTCATACAGCCCATAATATCTTAAGTACCCCTAAACGAGTTTTTATGTTGTCTAATGTTTTGCATGTTCCAAAAATTAAAAAAAGACTCTTATCTGTTCAACAATTCTGCTGTGAAAATTGTGTCTTTTTTTAATTTCACTCTACTGTTTTCTATGTTAATGATCTCATAATCAAGGAGGTTCTGCTTTCTGATTAGAGTAAAGATGGCCTTTACGTCCTTTCAGAGTCTTCTGCCACGTTTATGCCCTAAGCTTTTCTATCTGCTAGTTTATCCACCTATGCTGATATTTGGCATCGTTGACTTGGTCACCCAAGCTCCTGGGTTCTAAGTTTCTTAGCGTCAAATAAAAAGGTCACTTGTACGTCTCGTCCTTTAAATTTTCAGTGTCTAGCATGTCTGTTAGGAAAATCATTATGTTTGTCATTAGGACCTACGGTCACAAAACATCTGCTCCTCTTAAACTAATTTTTAGTGATGTTCGGGGCCTTGTCCCTGTTTTATCTTCTGATAGTTTCTGTTATTTTGTGATCTTTGTGGATGTACACACAAAATTTATTTGGTTTTATCCTCTTAGTGTCAAATCTGATGTGTTTAATGTGTTTCATCAATTTCAAGTTTTGGTTGAACGACAGTTCTCTCGCAAAATAAAATCAATACAAAATGATTGTGGTGGTGAATATCATAAATTAAATTCCTTTTTCAAAACTATTGGTATTCATCATCACATCATATGTCCACATACGTATGAACAAAATGGTACTGTAGAGTGTCGTTACCGTCATATTGTCGAAACTGGTCTTACCCATCTTGGTCACTGTAAGGCACCTTTAAAATTCTGGAATTATGCATTTGAAATCTCTGTTTATCTTATTAATCGTATGCTGACATTGGTCTTATGAAACAAATCTATGTTTGAATGTTTGTTTCATCAACCACCTGATTATAGTTTCCTGCATACTTTCGGATGTCTCTACTTTTCGTTTCTTCAACCATTTAATGTTTGTAAGTTAGACTATCGCTCTACTCCTTGTGTGTTTCTAGGCTATAGTTCATGTCATCTAGTTTATTATTGTCTTGACTTGTCTTCTGAACGTATTTACATCTCTCGTCATGTTCGCTTCCATGAACATTCCTTTCCATTTCTTAAGTCTGATCATGTTTCTGCCGCAACCCATTCTAACCCACAATTGACCCCTATCTCCCACCTTCCTGTTTTAACATACTTCTCATCACACAACCTACATCAAACACCAACCCTCCCCACACATTCCTCGATCCCCTTACTATCATTTGTAACTATGTCTCTTGATCATTTTGCAAGTTCAGGTTCTGTTGCTATGAACATCACAGCATCTGATTCTCCTCCTTCTGCTACACCCCTAGCTTCCCTGTCAGGCTCTACATCTCCTTCACAGGTCCTGCATAGTCACCACCGGGCTTAGATCTCTGTATTGATCTTTCTTGCTACTCCATTCCATAGCAGCAAACGCCCATCACGTCTTCTGACTCTCTCGCTCTAGTGGTTTCCTGATAGCACCTCATGGTGCTGCGTCCCCGACAGCACAAGTCTATCAACTTGAGCTCGGTTTCTACCTCTCCACTACCTCCTAACTCATAGGTAACATGTTCCTCTGCTCACGAACCTTTGTCTTTCAAAGAAGCTAATCGTTTTCTGTGCTGGCATTCTGCTATGAGATCTAAAATTACAACTTTACATGCCAATGGTACTTGGTTTTTTGTTCCATAAAAGCCTTTTATGAATGTTGTTAGTTGCCGATGGGTTTACAAAATCAAGCACCGAGCTTATGGTATTGTTGAACGCTACAAGACGCGTTTGGTTATGCGAGGGTTCATGCAATAGGAAGGTATCGACTACTCAGAAACCTTCATTCATGTTGTTAAACCAACCACTGTCCACCTAGTCCTTGTCATTGTCGTATCTAACTGTTAGCAGATACGACAACTTGATATTCATAATGTCTTTCTCAATGATTCACTTCAGGAGGTTGTTTATATGTAACAACCCACGGGATTTGTTGACCCTATCCTGCCAACTCATGTGTGTCACCTTCACAAGTCTCTTTATGGTTTTAAACAAGCTCCGCGGGCTTGGTACAAACAACTGAGTGACTTTTTTCTGTCAGTTGGCTTTCACGCTTTCATGGTTGATACTTCCTTATTCATTCTGAATGTGAATCATGATATTTGTTATTTTCTTGTCTATGTGGATGACATTCTGCTTACTGGTAGTAACTCCACTTTGATTCAACGTCTTGTTATCCTGCTGGGTTCAGAATTCAAACTCCAAGATCTAGTTAATGCTCACTATTTCTTGGGGATTGAAGTTACTCCCACCAGTATGGGTCTCATGCTTAGTCAACACAAATATGCTCTTGATATCCTGAGTCATGCCGGTATGTCATCGTGCAAGCCTGTTGATACACTGGCTTCTGCCTCCAAGAGTGGCCTACCGACTAATGAGCCATTCTCGGACCCCACTTGTTTTCGTCAAATTATTAATGCTCTTCAATATCTCACATTTACTAGACCAAACATATGTTATGTTGTCAATAAGGTCTGTCAGTTTATGCATGCTTCTACTAAGAGTCATTGGACGGCTGTCAAATGTATACTACAATACTTGAAAGGTACGTCTTCCTTTGGTCTTCACCTTACTCGTGGCTCATTGTTATCACTTCATGGTTTTACTGATGCTGATTGGGTGGGGAGCATTGATGATCGGAAGTCTACGAGTGGCTACATTGTCTTTCTCGGCACCACTCCCATTTCATGGAAATTTGGCAAGCTACGTATTGTCGCTCACTCCTCCACTGAAGTAGAATATAAAGCATTAATTGATTGTACTGCTGAGGTTTTTTGGCTTCGTTATCTTCTAACATATTTATGTTTTTCTCCCAATCCTATTACCACCATTTGGTGCGACAATTTGGGTGCTACGTATTTGTATGCTAATCCTATCTTTCATGCACGTACAAAGCATGTTGAGGTTGATTATCACTTTGTTCGTGATAGAGTGGCTAAAAAGGAGATACAGATTCATTTTATATCCTCCAAAGACCAAGTAGCTGATGTTCTTACTAAGTCATTTCCCCACTCTGCTTTTGCTCCTTTGCAATTCAAGCTTCATGTGGTTCACCCACTTTTAGCTTGAGGGGGTGTATTATGGGATGTGTTGTAATATAGAAAATATTGTACTTTCCTTGTGTATATTTATCCTGCGTAATGCATTATACAATAACTACTATATGTTGCCCTAGTCATATATATATATATATATATATATATATATATATATATATATATATATAAGATGACTACTGATTATGTAAGTCCTTCAATCAATAATAAGTTCTGCTTTAACTATAGTGGACAGAGATCATGGTGTCCCTTGCTTTCTACTACTATGTGTTCATTTCTTACAAATTTATATATCAAGTTTTTATACGAGAGAGGATTGGCACTGGCACTGGCACTGGCACTTAATGATTGATCGCAATCTTTACTTTAGAATAACTAATTAAAATCATTTAATATTATATCATTTAATTAATTAATATACACTCTATAATAATGGATAAAAAATAGCAAATTTTTTAATAGAAACATAGTGTTAAATATCTTCTTTTCTCATTATTTAAAATTACATATTAGTTCACTCAAATCCAAGTTTTTTTTAATTTTTGATTCATTTATGATTTATTTTTTATATAAATAAATTATGTTTTTAAAACTAAAAAATATTTATTTTAAATTAATATTTTTAACATGTCTAACCTTGTATATTATTCTAATCAAGTGAACACCACCTACTCTCTTTATGCGACTTATAATGGTCAAAAAGGCATAACTATTGTGTTGTCTGAAGCATCCAGTGGCAATGTAAATAACAAGGTGCACGTGTAATGAAATTATAGTGGTTGGTGGTGGTTAGATTATTTTCTCTTTTTTTTCTCCAACTCTTCTTTAAATTTGTGTTGTGTCAATAAAAAATTACAGTTTTCCTGTATTTATTTTTTTTAATTGTGGTTTTTTCTACTCGTCTTTATTTGTAATTGTTTAGAACCAAAAGAATCTATATTTTTAGAAGAATTACAGTGTGATTGATTGGACTGATGATCTAGATCCACTAAAAAAAACCTCCAGAAAAGAACAAGATCTGGTCCAACGACACCCCGACCACCTACCCTCCAACAGAACAACGATCCCACCCCCACCAATAGTAATCTTGACCTGGTTCATCACTGTGATCTCGTCCGTCAATCTAAGATTCTAATCTTTGCCATGCTTGTTGCCAACAAGCCACTTGTCGTTGTATCGTTAGCTGGCCCACGTCATTTATAAACAAGTAATCCAAATCAAATCTGGGCAGGTAAATGGAGTTATAGGCGTACTTGTGTTTGGATAAAATGCTGGTGTAACTGACTTTTCAAATGTACAAGAGTCGTGAAAACCAAGTCAAGAAAAGATCAATGTACCTACCTAAGAAGAAACAAAAATAAAACATGTAAAATATTAATAAAAAAATAATTGGCCAGGTTTTACATGGTTTGACCCGAGATTTTCCATTGCTATTTAAATTAGTATTTTTATTTCAGTTTCGTCATACAGTATTGATTTATAATTTTTATTTATTTTTTATTGACGCAAGTGGTTACTTCATCAAATAAAAAAATATTCTAAGAAACATGATTACTACACATAACAACTAAGTATATGACTTATATTAGTGGAATAAATATCTTAGTCTATTTATCAAATATTTAATTAATTAGATGAAAGTATAAACATTTTGTTTTGCTATTATGAATTTTTATACATATAAAGAATGCATTAAAAAAGCATGTGTATGCATTAAATGTAGAATTTGAGAGAATTTTCATCTTTTGGGTGATCAGCTAACTAGCAGGCCTCACGGTGGAAGAAAGCATAGTTTTGAAATCCGGACCGGCCCGGTGGGTCGACCCGGACCTGGAACCGGTCCGGGTGGAGGTAAAAATCCATTTGAAAGTTGACCTAGTGAAACCCGGTCGACCCGGGTAAACCCGGATGAGACCCAGCCTTATTTTCTTTGGCAACTGTCTTGCTCTTTGTCTCTCCTTCCATGGCAATTGTCTTGCCCAAGATTTCTCCATACACTGTCTATAATTTTATTTCTGTACACAATAAAAGAAAAAAATGGAAGAAACAAGTGAAATTTGAGGGCTAATATCAGCAATAGCAGCCTCCTTTTTCTTTTCTCAATCAAATTTTGTTTTTTTTGCTGATGGCCCTTTTAGTTTCTCTCCTTTCTCTTCTTCAAACCCTTCTCCTTCCCCTCAATCTTCTTCGTCTTCTTCTTCTGTACAATCTCAGCCATCCGCTTTGCCTCAATCAACAACGGGGGGTAATCTAGAGCTCCTAGGAATGGTCACCCACGAACAACACTGCTGGGTTTGATCATGAAGCTTTAGAGAGAGGTGCTAAGGTTTTGAGAGAGTAATCCTCTTTCTCTCATGCTAAAAAGGTTGAAACTTTTCAAGGTGTCCACAAATACAATCTGTAAGAGTGCTTTTACTTTTTTGTGTTTTTGGTGGTGGGATTCATGGAAAATTTATGAAAATGGGTTTTCGGGTTTGCTTGTTTACAAATATAGTCTGTAAGGGTGCCAGCAAAATAAAATTCATGAAACCCAATAACTTTTCGTTGGTTTTGCTGGGTTTTTGAATTGGAATTGGATTTTCTTTATTGAGTTTTTTTATTGGGTTTTTAATTGGAGGTATTTTTGTAAATTTTCTTATCATATTTTTTTGGCCTTGTACAAGAAATGATAGCATCAACGTGGATGGGATACAATTATACAATTCATGGGATATGACAGGCAAAATTAATTACGTTGCCTAAACTGAAAGTTGCTTTTTGGAGCATTTGCTTTAACGAGGAGTTGAAATCTAATAGGTTTTTTTTTTGGGTTGACCCGGGTTAACCCGGGTCAACCTATCTGACTCATGACCCGATTATTAGACTGGGTCGATCACCGGATCGGGTTTAAAAACTATGGAAGAAAGAAAGTTGTATCTCTTATCGGCTTTAGCCAGCTTAGCAAAACTGGAGATTGAAGTCATTGAAAAAAAAGTCAATATCAAGTTTTTCTACAAGAGAGGATTAATTAGCACTGGCACTTATTGATCGAGCGCAATCTTTACTTTAGAATAACTAATTAAAATAATTTAATATTATATATCATTTTACTAATTAATTAAATAATATACACTCTATAATAATGGTTAAAAAATAGCAATTTTTTAATAGAAACATATTGTTAGATATCTTCTTTTCACATTATTTAAAATTACCTATTAGTTCACTTTTAATAAACAAAATATTCTTTTTAGACTGATAACTTCCCTTTCTTTTCTAGGAAAATTAAATAGTAGTTTCATTACATAGTTTAAATAAAGTGCAAATAAATTATTATTTTAATACAGAAATTATAACTTGATAATTGACAATACAACCGGTGTAATATTCTTTGAAGTAACAACTAGTCCTTTCAATATTTTGGACCCTTTGCTAAGTTCATATTTGATATTTCAGGAAACAAAAAGTTTATTACAAGCATATTTAAAAATAAGAACAATATTATTTAACTCATGCTTTTATATAAAAAAAAATTCTATATTACATACCATATACACACAAACACACATACACACAAACACACTAGTTATGTAACCCACGCTCCGCCGCGGGTCAAATATTTTTATTTTTCATAAAAATATTATATATGCATATTTTTTCAACGCATTTTTGTACTTCAAGAAATTTAACAAATCAAAAAATTTATGCACACATGTAATCAAATAAATTGAAAACTATATGTGTTCATGAATAAATAAAAAAATCATTAATGACATCTAAAAACAAAACTTGAAAAACCAAGAGACAAATGTAGATTAAGATATTTAATCTCGCAAGATAGGACATTTAACCGACCATGTTTTCTAATTTTTGTTTATTAAAATATTTTTTATTTAATCAAACGATAATAGAAATAGACAAACATGTTAAATTGATTGAATAAAATAAAAAAAAACAAGAATAATATGTAAGGCTACATATATTAGAAATATCATCTAAAAATAAATATTTTTTATTTTCATAAGCATAGTTTTTCTATAAAAAAGATTTAAAAAAATCATAAATGAATAAAAAAACCTCTTTAAAAATTAAATGCATAACCAAAAAAATCATTATTATTTAAAAGAGGCTCTCTAAACAAAATAAAAGATAAAAGAGGTATTATGTAAATATAAATAATTTTTTTTAAGAAAATAAAAAAAAAGCATTAATTGAAATTCAAAAAATAGGGAAAAAAGGGTCAGGCCAGCCCGTTTAGCCCATTTCACCAAGACCCACGCGATTGGACCTTTTTTTTAATCTGTGCGTCCACCTTTTTTTTTGAAAAAGAAACAGACGATGCGTTGCACGCTGAGGCAAACGACCCCATCGCCTGTTTTGCCCAGATTCCAGCCATTATGGTGGCTGAAAAATCAGGGTTTATGTTATTTTGACTAAAAAACCAGTTTTGCAACCTGTTTTTGACCAAAAACACCTTAGAAAATCATGATAAACCTATCAATGACCTCAAAAAACTGCCCAAAAAACTGAACTCAACCCAAAACTAAAAATCAACTCGAGCTAAGTTCTGTTTTTTCAAGAACGTTTAAGGTATAAAAACACCTAGTAGGAACCCTTTCTCATCAAATGAAACAATTTGATACAAATACCCCCATGTTGGTGGTCTAAATCGGTGTCAACGACATGTTTCTCTCTCTATCACTGAAATCCAACAATCTATTTCTCTCCTCTCTCAACTAAGGACAAAAAAATAACAAGAATAAAATTTTATACCAAAATGGAATTGGAACAATTTCGAGGGATCAAATTTGTATAATTTACATAATTGTTTAAGTTAGAGGACCAAGTGCATCTTTTTCAAAACTTATAGTACGCCACTCATGTTTGCCATGTTTTTCATCATTTCATAAAAATTTAAAATCAATTGCTCCTTAAATAGAATTAAATCACCTAAAAAAATTTGAGAACCAAATTGAAAAAATATAAAATTTTGCATAGTCCATCCATAGTAAAATATGAGAGGATGAACAGTAAAAAATGCATGGTAAAAATCCCACGTGGTTTAGATTATAAGGTAATATATATATATATATATATAGAGAGAGAGAGAGAGAGAGAACTTTAGTCTTTCTTGCAATCAACAACATAAGATGGATCTATTGTAAAGAAATATGAATTTAATAATTTGCTAAATTTTATTAAATTAATATTTTTTTACAATACATCCTTCAATGACATGTTTTAAAGTATTTTCACACTTTTGTTAATTTTAAATGATGTAGTATATAGGTTAGGGATGGTTTAAGAGGTTTTTTTTTAATAATATTTAAGATTTTGTATAATGCATGTGTTGCCATATAAAAAATGAAATTAAATAGTGTTAAGAAATTATATATTGTTGGTTTAGTCTTTTTCCTAATTAGATATGGAATGAGTACAATTACTAATAATTAGATTTTATGAAAAAAGGAAAAGTTAATTAAATTATTAATTATTAGCTTTATATGAAATAAAATAAAAAAAATCCATATTAAAATTCCTGTTTTAGTTATAAAATTAATACAATTTAGTTAAATCAACTATTTTTATGTAATATTTATGCTTTTTATATATAGTTATGGGTTATAAGATAAATAGGATAAAAACATGTTTCTATCAATATTAGTGCATAGTTTTAGGTTTTTCTGTTATTTGTTTTTTGGAGTGTTTGAAAATATAATAACAGTTATTTTAAAATTTTTTTTTTCATAAATATATTAAAATAAGTTTTTTTTAATTTTTAAAATATATTTTTAACATTAACAAATCAAAACAATAAAAACACATAAAAAAATAATTTTAAGAAAAAAAATTTAAATTTTTGGCAAACCTCTATTTAAAATGGAATCTTAAACAGTAGCTTCAAACCGGACTTTAGTCCCTTGCCACAACCCCTAGCCATTTAATATATTTATACCCTTCTCGCAGGAACCTAATGCTATAAACACCAAAGGGTTACCTTTGGAGGGGTACCAAACTCCGACTTCTTCTATTTTTTATTATATAAAAAGAAAGCTAAAAGTCTTTTATTTAATTAATTTTCAAAGAGTCTTTGGATAGAATTATAAAAACAATTAAACCAACTAACGTCGGTTTCATTCTTTATTTAAACAATAAAGCTCTTGCCTTCTCTTTTTTTCATTTTCAATATTTTTTTTCTTTTAATGGAATCTTTTTATAGCCTAATTAAATAAAAGTATATTTTAAATTATCATAAAAATAAAAAATTAAGAAATAGAGAACTAAATGAAAAAAAGTGAACACACATGTCCTATTTTAAATTCACTACAATTTCTATTTGGATTCTAAAATTCATCTTGTTCATTATTCAATCCCTATATTAAAGAGATGTGAGAGAAATTCATTGGAAATAGCTAAAAGAAAAAACATTATTGGGTTAGCTATTTTTTAACAAAGAAACTCATTGTTTATAGTGTCGATAAATTCTATTTAACAATGGAGATTCGATTGTGCTGGTTTCAAATCTTTATTTTACTTATAAAAATTGATTGGGCTCAGTTTAAAATTTTTTTCTTTCATTGATTTTCATATTTGGGTTATTTTGGTGTATTTTAGTAATTTAGAAAAGCTTTTATGGTGTTTATTAAGTATTTTTATTTATTTATAAAAATTGATTGAAAAATAAATTTTCTAAAAAAAACTTTGCCATTGTATTTTTTGTTTTTTTTTTCTACCACGCAATGCGTTATTTGTTTCTCTTCTTAAAAAAAATAAAGGGCACACCAAATGTCATCCACATCTTTTAAAACATGTGGTAGAACTTGGGCTTGTTAACCCAACTAAATTTATTTTGAACTCGAGATCCTTCAGATTTGGCCCAAAGCCCAGAACTGATGGCAAGTTCATAGAGTGGGTTTCTCCATGTTGGATAGTAGTGGCCTTCAAAAAAAAGAATTAAAGAATTGGCCCATTTAAAACTTCACTTTATAAATTTAGTTTGTCTTTTAATTTTTGGGTTCTACATCTCTTCCATTCTACTTCTGAGGAAGTCAGCATTCCAGTCTTGTTTCGAATTATTGAGGAGATTTTTTTATCTGCGTTATTGTAGGATAGAAAATATTTCTACCACAAATTATCGAATTTATAGCAAGATTGTCCTTGTAATTTTAAAATCATGGGTTAAGTGGATCTTATGTTTATGATAATTAAATAAAATATTCATTTCCATATACTGTTCTGGGATCACCTAAATCTTTTTTTAATAACTATATATTCTAAGTTTATCAAGTGTCACTAAAACAATATTTGACATAATTTTATTAATTACATAAATTATTATTATGATATTTTCCACCGACAAATTTTCAATTCTAATCCTCCAAACCTCCATAAATAGAGGGCTTTACCTGTATAAAGAGGAGCAGGATAGAGAGACAAGTTCTCTTCAAGCATTGAATCTCTGCCATAAAGCTCTCAAGCTACACTTTTTCCTTGTTTTTTTTTTTTTAAAAAAATATGTGTGTACAATTATCACCATGGATTTTAATTCAAAGACAAAGATGGTGAGAAATACATTTTTCATTAATATTTTCATCTGTTTAAAATCTAGCAAAACAAAAACTTAAATTAAATTTACTGATTAAGTAACTTTACCGATTAAATTTCAATTTTGTATGTATCCGAGTGCATTATTTTAATCTCGAGAAGTTCAACGGATGATTAAGTTCAAGGATTTTAATCTTTAGTTTAAGTCTTGGATAACAATATTTAAGAGAATTTATTAAATTACTATGAATACATAAAGCCAACGTGAAAATACTCTTAAAATGGTCCGAAAAGAAACTTAGTTTTAGGTGACACTTGCTAATTCAAATATAATTTTATTTACAGTATTTTAGCTTCCTCTAGTATGCTTTTAGTTGGTTATGATTTTGTAATAAAACAACCAGCTAGATTACATACCCATAATATCGGAATTTAAAACAATATACATGACGTGGAATCTCTGGTGGATATATTCATAAATCAAATAAACAAGAACAAATCCAAAAACGTTTAGACATGTTAAAAGGAGCTTTCTAACAAAAGCATAGCATAACTATTTATCAAGTTGAAAGTTTGATATAAAGTTCTCACTACTAGAAAATTGATAAATATAAATATAATTACTGACAAAATGTTTTCATCAATAAATTGTAGTGAATTTTACCTATAGAAATATTCCCTTAACATATACCGAGGGAATTACAGTGAAAAAAAAGAATAAAACAAAACTAAAAAATACGATGACGTGTTATTTATATCAATTGAATTACCGCCGGTATTAATACCGCCGGTAAAATTCGTCCATAAACTTGTTGGTAAACTGTTCACTTCTCTGTAGCATTGTTCATCATGTCAATTATAAAGGGAATCACGGACGGATAAATTCTATACGTATTTTCCAAAGAGCTGTGAAACTGTTCACTTTTCAATTGCACTGTTAATTACTGTTTTTTACAGACAAAATCACCGATAGATTGAAAAGTTATCAGTGTTATTTGGCGGGTTTCTGAAATTTTTTGATTAAGATGAATACTTAAATTAAATATTTTAGACAGAATCACCAATGGATTGAAAAGTCGTCGGTGATATTTGACTGTTTCTGAAACTTTTTGATTAAATTGAAAATTTAAATTAAATATTACAAATGGAATCACCTACGGAATAATTAAAAATATTAATATTTAATTATCCGTAGGTAAAATGCCCCAATAAAAAGACTAGAATCTCTAATTTCACAACAGACGAGTCTCTTTTTCTTATTATTATTATTATTATTATTATTATTATATGAAAAACATCAACATCTCTTTCTTTGTTTCTCCTCTCTTCTCTCCTCAACTCCTTCTCTTCTCCTCCATGCTTAAGTATGTCTTCTCTTCTTTTCTTTTTTTCTTTTCTCAGTTTTTTTAATAAACATACTTTATGAATTTGTTTTTTTTCCTCTTCTCATCTTCACTCGCAACTATATTAAGGTAAGATTTTTTTTCTTCTTTAATTTTTTGTGTTTGTTTTTTCATTATATTTTTTATTTTATTTTATTTTTAAATTTTTCCGTTCTTAATAATTGTATGAATGTTGTTGTAGGATTTTCTTTTTTCATATGAGATCAATTTTTAGTTGATTTATTTATAGAATTTTTAAAGTTTTAGAAATCACAACTTCATTTTTTTCATATGAAATTATTTTTAGTTGATTTATTTATTTATTATTGTTGTTTATTTTTTTGTGTTATTTATTTGTTGCAAATTTGTTTGAGTTGATTTTTTTTCAAGCAACTCAATTCTGAGTATTATAGAGTGTTGATTTATATTAATTTAATTATTTTCTAGTTTTTTAAATGGATTTTTTAAAAATATTTTTAAATAATTATCGAAGGAATTGCATACGGTATTTTTATCAGTTATATGACAAGCTTCTCGAAGAAAATACTAACAGAATGAAGCGGATAAATTTTTTAGCGTACTTTTTCCGTCAGTAAATCCATCGGTAATAATATTTTTTTTTATTACTGACAGACTTACCGATAGACAAAAAATTATCAACAAGAGATTCATCGACGGAGCATTTTTGTTTGTGATCCCATCGGTAAATTAATTGCCAATGAAATGATAGTACAAATACCGATGGAAAATTCTATCGGTAAATATAAAAATTCTGATAGTGTCTATAGTCCTTATTCTTTATGAAGATTGGTTGATAAGCACTAGTTAAGATGGTGAACATGTTCAAATTTTACCTAAAAGATAATGTCTAGGAATTTTCTTGATTTTTCTTGTTATTTTTAGATTTATTTATTTATTTTCTAGTTAATTTTGGTTTGAATTTCCTTTATAGTATAGGTTGGTTTAGCCATTATATAAATAGTTGATGTGTTTTTCAAAACAATTTTATAAATTACTAAATTTTAAAACATATCAAACATAGTTTTCTCTAGGTTTTAAGGTTGTAATTTTAAAACTTGACAAATCATGACTGCACACCATGACATGAATGTTAGATATTAGTTATAATCCTATTTTACGTAGGATTCCTTAATTAAAAAAAAAACATCATGTAAGATTACTTAATTAGAATCCTTGATCAATGTATTCAAAATTATAAGTGTGTGTTGATGAGTGTGAGCTAGTTAATAAAGTTGGGCTTGTTAACTAGCTCACACTTTTGTGTTTTATTTTTTTGATAATTGATATTTGAGCTTAGATTGATTAGAGACCAAGTAAGATAAACTCTTCTCAGTAGAAAGAAAAAAGCTCTTTTGAAGCACCAAAAATTTCCAACAATTAGTATCCAACTAGCAAGTAGCAAGTAGCAAGTTAGCCTCCAATAATAGTAGAAGTAGAAAAAAGTCTCTAATCATGGCTTCTATAATTTTATTCAACCATCCATTCCACATTTTCATGTCCATTAATTATGATCATTGTAGTATGTTAATAATAACTTCTTAAGACCTAAGGAATATTGACAAATTGTTTCTCAAGAAATTATTGAATTACCATCCAAATCAATAATAACAAATGTGTAAAAAACAAAGATAATAACAAATGTGTAAAAAACAAAGATAGAAGTGCAATGATTGAAAGATTTCAAGGAAAAAAAAGTTATTTTTTTTCCAATAGATTGACCAATCAATGTTGGAAACATTCTTTATAAGGAAACCTCTAAGAATATTTGAGATTTGATGAGAAACAAGTACGAAGGAAAAACTAGAGCAAAGAGGCAATAACTTCAAGCACTTCGAAAAAAGTTCAAATTCCATAGGGTGAATATGGGAGAGTTAGTCATAGACTTCTTTTCAAGAACAATGAAAATCATTAACAAGATGCAAATCCATAACAATAAAACGAGGGATATTACCATCATTGAAAAATTTATTCAATCATTGACACCAAAATTCAATTTTATTATGAGTTCAATAGAAATTAAAAAGATAAGAATATTGATGAACTTTCTATTGATGAATTGCAAAGTTCCTTGCTAATTCATGAGCAAAAGTTGAATCAACAAGATAAGAAGGAGCAAGCTTTATAAGTTTTATCTAATAATCACTTTTTAGGTGGAGAAAGAAGAGGAAGGAGAACAAACAACAATAATGATAGATTTTCACATCAGAAATTTAAAGATAATCATTCTTCTAATTCTCAAATAAGGGAAAAAAGAATATGACAATAATCATTTAACTTTTTACAAGCCAAAGCCAATGAACAAATCAAAGGTTAAATGTTTCAGGTGTCACAGGTATTGACATTACAAATCTAAATGTCATGCTAATTTGAATAAAAATGATGGTAAATCTAATTTTACATTAAAAAAAGAAAAAAATATCTTTATTGATGGCTTGCATATAAATAAGAAATATGATCAAAATTTATGGTATTTAGACACCAGGTATAGCAATCACATGAGTGCAGATAAATCAATCTTCTCTAGTTTAGATGAATCTTATCAAGATTTAACAAGTTTTGTGATGTTAATGCTAATGAGAAAAGAAGGCTTTACTTTTATTGATCGGGATGAATATGATTTTGAATCTGAGTGAGAGTTGATCAATTAAAAAAATGAAGAGCTAAGAAATAAAGTCGAACATGTAATAGAGGAGAGATAAATTATTTTTAGGTTACTCAAAAATAAACATGATAGCCTTAAACTAGAGAAAAGAGAAATACAAGATCAACATTTGCAAGATGTTGAGTCACTTAATCCTAAGGATGAAGATTTCAGATATAAAATGTAGCACGAACATTCTTAATTGTTCAAACAAGATTTAGAAGGAATATGTAGATTTCTTGTTAGTCATTGAGATGCAAAATAAGGAATTGGAAAGCAATATTTATAAAAGACATGAAGAGATAGAAAGCTATTTAAGAAATTAAGAGAAAGTCTTTGAGTTAGAAAAGAGAAGTGAGTTTCAACATATTGCTTCTCTTAGAGAAAAAAAAAATAAAGCAAAAAAGAGTTGAAACAAGTTGCTTTAGATATAAAGAAACTTAATGATGAGAAAAAGGAGAGACCTATGAAAAAATCACAATAGTTAATAGGTAATCAAGTCCCATTGATAACATCAGCAAATAATGATCAATGATCAGAACATGCTACAAAAAAACCTACATGGATGAATAATTATGAGGCAACTAAAATCAATTAATATTAGAGAATAATCCACTTACTCATTTTGCTTTATTCTCATTGTGTGATCTAATGACTTCTGAAAACACTTTAAAAGAAATAAAGTAACAAAAGTTTGTGGATGATAAAATTGTTATCATTAAGAAAAACAATACTAGAGAATTAACAGAGCTTCTAAAAGGATGAAAGATCAAGTTTAATGAGAGATTGTTAGATAATCGATATAATCATTGTGTAGGTAGGAATCCTTGAGAAAAAAAAAAGATTTGTGTTAGACTAGTTAATTAGAATTTTTAATTAGTTAATTAGAATTCTTAATAGATTATGAAAATTAAAGATAAGAGCCAATATATTCAGAATTATAAGTGTGTAAATAAGTCACAATTTTAAAGTGTTTGGTGCTGAAAAATTAACCTCATTTTTTTTTCCTATTCTTATTTTAGAGAAAATACACAGACTCCCTATCGAGGATATACTTCAGCAATTGAATCTTCATCTACAGAATAAGCAACAGACTTGCTTTTAGAATGTTCGAAAATAAATTCCTTGCTTGAAATGTTCACTTCATCTGTTATTATTAATAAATTTGAAAATAAAATTATTATTAATATTAAAAAATATTAATTTTTATATTATAAATTTTTATAGAATTTTTTATAAAAATATAAAATAAACCCTCGTAGTGTAAGCATCCAACCAGTTAACTACGACTTCTTTTCATCATGATAAGTGACCCTTTCGACATTCTTTCATGACGGCAAGAAGGAATATGCTTTTTGATAAGTTTTTATATGTTGTTTTTACAAATAGCTTATTTTTAAAGTGATTTTTATTTAAAAATATATTAAAATATTTTTTTATTTTTTAAATTAGTAAATTAAATAAAAATGTATATTTTAATTTAAAAAAACTTTATAAAATTATAATTGTTATAAGAAATAGTCAACCAATTAGTAAAATTGCATCTAACTAATTAACTGCTTGAAATAAAAGAATTAAAATTTTACTAAATCACATTTCATAAACATGATACTTCGAAATGTCGTTACTTTGAAAAAAAAAAAGACCCTTTTCCTTTCGTTTTCTTTTATTTCCATCAACTCTGATTGGAACAACCGGTCAAACAAACATTTTCAGCTCAAAAGATTCTAAAGTAGCGTTACGCGTAATCCTGGCTTCGTGTAATTACACGTACGTCTCTTCATCTTCCCATTGCATAGAAATTAAAGCACTCCTTAAGCTGAAAATGAGCTTAATAAAACAGTAACAAGATTCAAAATGAATCAATTTTTATTTTCTGGTTGGATAAAAAAAGCAGGCTCTTGCGGTGATGGTAAGGTAACCGAGTTACTATTGAGTGTGAGAACAATTGTTGCCATTGCCGGTCTGATAGCTGGATCTTCTTGAACACATAACAATCCAATGTGGATGCATCTAATTACTTCATTTCTTGAATATGTATCTGTCAGAGTTGGA
>Ga0325410_1001336_pt1 | contig 27124 bp, 15 predicted proteins | sample PopdelMetagenome_16_FD_206182 | JGI IMG/M metagenome (GOLD analysis project Ga0325410, IMG submission 206182) | Populus deltoides microbial communities from Bellville, Georgia, United States - Xylem-PdIQD-R3 | ecosystem: Host-associated > Plants > Phyllosphere > Stem > Wood/Secondary xylem...
CAAACTAACACACTTAAAAAAATAAATTTTAGGATTTAGGTTAGAATTTTTATTAATCTTTTCTAATTAAAGATTAATTAGATATGAAATTAAGTAAGTGTGTATATTGTTTTATTTAGTAAAAAAAATCAATAAATTATATTGTGTTGATTATATGAGAAACAAATTGGCAAAAGTAAAATTTGATATTATATTATAGTTAATTTAAATATTTACTAATTTTTTATATTGTAAATATAAAGTTATGGTCATAGAAGCATCTTCACATTGATCGTCTTAATGTTTGGAGAAATTAGATACTCAACATAGTTACAGGAATACGACCATCAATTGAAGCTCGATAATAATAATTATGAACACATTGTTAAATTAATTTAAAATTTCAATAAAAAAAATTGTCCAACTTAATTGTCTTGAACATGTTAGTTGGGTTGGGGAGAGGCATAGGCGTTATACACAAAATATTATCTATGTTCACGAGTTGGATTCACATGAGCCTCACTAGATATGCGTGAACTAAGTTATTCATTTTTTTAACTTTATTTTTTGGTATAAGTGTTATAAATATATGTGTTTTATTGTTTCATAAGTGGTATGAATACCGTACATCGACAATTTAATTAGAAACACATCTCCATTATGCATGGATGAAAGTGATTTATGGATAACAGTGGTTCTTATGCACTATTTTGCTATAGTTGAGGTGCATTGTCTTGATCAAGTAATGTGTCAGTTTGGGTTGCATCAACACATACTTGATGGTGTTGACACACTTGATGACGTGCATGTTTTTAATCATCGACGTAAATAGAAAGATAATTAGTTATTGGTTCATGCACAATATGTCAGTTTATGACATGCGAGGAGAGATCATATGTAAACAGAGTTGTATCTGCTTATTGATTTAGATCTCTACATGTTTTGGTACATGAACATAACAAGATGATTCATAACACCATTACAAGAGCGTGTTACAAGACATCCACGTGACACTCCGTGTAAGTCGGCACATAATCCAGATAATTATATCTAATAAAACGAGTCGAATGCACTAAGATAAAATAGATTGATATGTATGGAATAATTTTTTTATCATGTAATAAAATTCTTTTTTATATATTAAAAATGATAATATAATTTTTTCACAATCCTATTAGGTGAATTTTTGAATACAAGAGGGTCAAAAAGCTACGGTTGCAGTTCATGATGCTACCGATGATATTGTGCGTGATGCTTTCAATATATACTTGATTCTTATTGTGTTGTTCTTCACTTAACGAGGTTAGGTAAGCTCAATGTTTGGACAGTGCAATATAGGAAGATGATTGTGTTTATCATGCACGATGATGTCATGCTCGTGGTTTTAACAATCCAGATCCATCAACGAGTTAATTTGTTAGATGTTTAACTATGTAATTTAATTAATTTGTAATTGAATTGATATTCATTATTGCAATGAATTATTTTAGTATTGTAATTTATTTTTATAATTATAAATTTATTTACTGTGGAAATTAGTTGATTTTATTGGCTGTTTGTGGTATTGTTGATGTGATTTTATAAAATGTTTGCTTGATGTATTGTTGTTTTTTTTTTACGATGTTGCTGGGTAGATAGCTAAAATAGTCAAGACAGAGAGACAATACAGTTTTAATAGGTTATGTATGTAATATATACGTGACCAATAATTCATTCATATGCTACAAGCGCATCATTATTTGTGTGTTATTGTAGGAATTGTTTTCCCCACTGTGGTAGTAGTCTAGGAAATAATTAGTCATTGTGATAATGTGAGAAAAAAAACTATATTTTATTAGTTAATAATTAATTGCTTTTATATATATATATATATTATTTTTCACATTTAGATTTTCCATATTTTTCTCTTTGGCTACTTTAGAATTAAAGGCATTGCAAATTATTTTCTTTCATGGAAATGTGTTCGTAATTCTTTTTGTACTTTTTAACTAGTGTAGAATTTATTATCAGCTCACAATTATTTTTTCTCCCTTTCGAACGGCCATCATTCAATACTATAATTATTTAGATTATGATTTAGGATTACAATATCAAATATGTTTAAGATAAAAAATTTTAATTTATTTTTGTTTACGTTGTTGTTTATATCCAAAGAGAAAAAAAAACTAGAATTAAAAAAGATAACACTAGCATTTGGCTTATTCACACCTAATTTAACATGTAGAATTATATCATAGGAAATAGATAAAAAGAAATGAAACATAATGCATTAAACAACAAAAAATGGATTATATTAACTCACCCTAAAATAAATAAATTAAAAGGGAAAGGGAAAAATTAAAAAGATGGAAAATGAGAAGGTTTTGAGCGAATCTTAAACACTATTTATTTGTAGTGGCGCAATATTATAATCAACATCAATATAAGCATGAATTTTTTTATATTTTTTTAATTCATGCATATTCAAGATATGCATTATTGATATATCGACAACTATTTTATAACTATTTTATTATTATCGTCACCTTTTATACTCAATTAATGTAAATTAATATCATAAACTTGTTTGCAAATAAATAATAGCTCATAAAAGCAATTTGTCGATGTGAAATAATGATGAGCATTTTATTTCTTGCAAAATTAAAACACTAATTAAACATGTTATACAGTAAAAGAATATAAAATTAGGGTTACATCAATATTAACACTAATTTTTAATGTGTGGATTTTTAAGATTTTTTCGAAAACAATCCAGATTGTTTCCATACTTTCATAAACCCATTTGAGTAGAACATTGAAGATTGAACAAAAATCAACTTAGGATCTACGAGTTTCACATTAACCCAAGTTTTATGCTATTTCTTTATGTGTAATCTTGTAAACTAAATATTATTCTAATGAAACAATAACATTATCTCGATTATTTAAGTCTTAATTCGAGAAAATAATTGAGAAGATATACTTTTTTGTTGTCTTGTTCTGGACAACAACAATACAAAAAAGAAATTCCATCTCCTGATAACGCGAACAGATGCAAAGAGAATCCACTACAAACTCCTAAAACTTTGATTTTAGTTGAATTTTAAGTTTAATTGAGCTGAGATTTTTACAAATCATAGCGAGCTTTTGTTTAGATTAGAAATTGCTAGGAGGATAGAGTTGTGTTTGTCTTTTGTTAGTTTATATATATATATATATATATATATATATAATAATAATAATAATAATAATAATAATAAATAACATTAGTTTTATTATTTGGCGTGATTTGAATATTTTTTTTTGTTTATAGAGATTTTTTTATTTATTTACACAACAATGAAGACAAAATGAATTATTCCTTTTAATAATTATTTTTGCAATTCAAAATGCTTAGTTATTTTACAAAGCATATTTTAGGGTTTAATTTACGTTAATCCACTATAGGAAAGCGAAGAGTGTGTAAAAATAATGGAAGAAGCTAAAAGGGATGAAGAAGAATCAAAACAGCAACAGATATGGAGTTGGGGGGCAGGAACGGAGGGACAGCTAGGCACAGGGAAGCTCGAAGATGAGTATCTCCCTCAACTCCTTCACCTTCCCTTTCTCTCCTCTGCTGAATCCATTTCCACTCTTGCTTGCGGCGGTGCTCATGTTATTGCCTTGACCTCTGGTACCCTCGTTTACTTCTGCATTTTCCCTTTGAATTCTTGTCATCCAATCACAATTAATCAAATTCTTGTTCGTAGGTGGGAGAGTGTTCACATGGGGCAGGGGCACAACTGGTCAGTTGGGCCATGGAGAGATGCTCAACAGCTTACACCCAAAGCCGGTCAGTTCCTTGCAGAGTTGTGTCATTACTCATGTCTCAGCTGGATGGAGCCATTCTGGGTTTGTCTCAGGTTCTTTCTCATTCATGATTATAATTGTTTCTTCCATCTTTGAGGTTCTGGAAAAAATTTAATATCCATTCTATAGTAGAAAACTCTGTTTTAAGTGTTTTTTGTTCTTTGCCAATTCTCAGACATAGGCTTGCTTTTTACTTGCGGGGATGGCTCATTTGGCCAGCTTGGGCAAGGGGATTACAGGTCGCAGAGTACTCCTGTTAAAGTCGACTACTTCACTAATAATTTTGTTAATCAGATTGCTTGTGGCATGCGCCATTCACTTGTCTTGCTTAATGGTAACTGCTGTGTCAAACCTCTTCCTTCATTGCTAGTCACTATGTTATAATGCAGAGATGCATCTGTGCTGCGAACTCAATATCGCTTTAACATATGCTTAAATCACTAAGACTCTTGTTTTTAGAAGGAGCTTAATTTCATTTGTGATATTGCAATCTGGATTGTACCAGGAAATCAAGTTTATGGTTTTGGTTCTGGAAAGCGTGGTCAACTGGGTATCTCCAGAGATAAAATCAAATCAATTAATCTTCCTCAAGTCACTTGTGGGTTAGAAGATGTCCAAATCGTTAGCATCAGTGCAAATGGAGATCACAGTGCTGCAATATCTGGTGAGGGACTGACATACTTTCTATTTCTGACTATTGCCATGAAGGCAGAAAGAAAGTTTCTGGCATAAAAATTTTGGACCATAGGTTCACATACGTATAGAACATAAAACCATTCATAAACTTTTGTAATGGAAATGGTTTGAGATAACTTAACATGAAATCTTCAAAGACTTGTGAAATATTTTCGTATTGCAAGTTGCATCTATTGTTGGCAATTCATAGCATCTAGTCTCAAGCCGTTTATCATTCTTGTTGATGTTGCATCGTACTGTTCACATCAGCTGATGGTCATTTATACACGTGGGGAAGGGGTTTTGCTGGCGCTTCGGATGCTAACTTTCCTCAGCTTTCACTTTCATCCTTGCGGTGCACCAAAGCTGCTCTTGGATGGAATCATGGCTTACTGTTGACAGGTAAATGCATTTCTTTTCCTGTCCAATATCTTTGTTTGTGGTTTTGAACAACCCCTCATCCCGCTCCTGTCTTCTTAAGATTTTAATGATGATGGGATATCATGAACAGGTGACGGGGAAGTACTTATGCTTGGTGGTAATTACCATGGGGTTCTTTGTGATCTTGAGAAAATGAGTGCAGTGAAGCATCGTCCTGGTAAGCATTTAGATATTCAACCTGCATTAGCATTGTTGTTCAAATACATGTGATGAAGTGATGATGATTGCTCTATACCACTTCCAAAACTGGAAGAAAGAACCTTTTGGGTTTCCTTGTGTTTACGATGGGTAAGGAGCTTCAGTTTCTATAGTGTGTATGGCTAATTCCCAATGCTCTTGTTCCTCTGAACTTTCATTATCAAACCACTTAAACTATGCACACGAAATATTCATCTCATGTATTAGTTACTGTTAGTTGTCATGTCACCACCTCTCTGTTTCATGTTCCAGCAGATTCACCCGGAGCTGCTTTGAATGAAGTAATTGGTCTTGATGGGGTTAAAGTTGTGAAGATTGCGGCCGGAGCTGAGCACTCTGCTTTAGTGACAGGCAAGCTTATTTACTATGAATTGCTACCCATCTTCTTTTTCTTTACCGAGTCATTGTGTCATTTCATTTTGTTGATGACATTGTAAATTTTTGTTCACAGTGGATGGAGCAATAAAGACATGGGGTTGGGGTGAACACGGTCAACTTGGCCTGGGGAATACAAATGATCAAACTATCCCTCAAACAGTCAGTCTAAGCCCTGATATTCAGAATAAAGAAGCCTCCTTGAATGTTTACTGTGGTAGTGGTTTTACATTTTCCATAAGGTCACTCTCTGTCAATCCTGACAATATTTCAAGAAATTGAAAATGTTCCTAGGTAGCAAGTGGCATTATCCACACCACTACATGAAAGGATCTTGGGAGTTTAAGTGTCAGATTTCTGTCATTAATGCCCTGAAATATTGATTGGAAGTTCAGTTAAGATTCTGTTGCTCAAGATGCTCGAGAGAACAAATCTACAAAAGTATTAATCCAGAAAACCGTACAATGAGGTCAATGCATAAGTGTCCTAGAAATGCTCAGTAGTTGTTTCCCGTGTAAAGCTGTTTTTCTTATTTCCACATCTGCGGAGAAATGTCTGGTTTGGTATCTTGAATGCCTCCTATCACTGTTTCATCGAACATGATATTGGATTAGATGTTAGTTAACAGCCAGTCTTGGTATCTACCGAACAACACCAGATGTGTTTAAACAATCCCCTAGCAGATGTCCTGGTGATGTAGATGGAAAGTTTCAGTTTTAGTATCAATGATATGGGTTTTTATCAACTTGCAGGGGACCATAGCAGCCATTTATTTTTTTATATTAATTGGTATTTAAAGAAAATCTTTCTAAGTTGGGATTTAGATGTATATACAGATTTTGATAATGGCTTGCTCTACAATAATGTCAACATAAACTGTGTCTTATATGCTTACCCGATTCTATAGTCTTACGAGGTTCATTCTTTTCTGCATCATTCTTTAGTAATAAAATTAAGGATGATGACATTCAAGTTGTGGATTGTTTTACTACTTATCACGGAACACTCTCCCCTCCTTGTGCATGCCAACTTCATGGTCATAATACTTTATAATGTTTTTTTTATCTGAAATCTAAGTTTGAGTTTCCATGTTTCCCATTATTTTGCTTCTTATTACTTGAAGCACCAAATGATTATTCTTGAGCGTCTCCTCCCTCGAATGGATAGCTGACGATATATTTATATTTTCAAAACCTATATTTGACATATGCGAGTGCGTTTTATTTTAATCTTGTTTGTTGTGTTTTGCAATTCAGAAGGAAGTCTTATTCTCCTTTTGTGTTTTCTTCTTCTTTCTAATAAAACTTTCCTTTCTATGTGGTTTTTTTTTGGCATATTTGATTGCTCACAATCCTGTATTTTGTTTTGAAATGACGGTTAAATGTTAAAAATTCTTTTCCGTAAGTGGTTCTCTGTGTTTGATTAGCCATGCTATTAGTCCCACTCTACTTCCTGTGAAATGTATGGTTTAGAACATTTCGATAAGCCAATGCCAGTTACCGGCAGCCCTTCTGTTGCCACTTTGGTTTGGCGCACTGAAAAAACATCCTAGGAAAGATAATATGATGTTAGAGGTTTGGAATCGTATCTCGGGCATGTTCAAGGATGTTTTCTTTTTCTCCCTTTGAGCAGCTGTTCCGCATCTGTAATGCCAATCTTGTTTTTACCTGGAATAACATATTTCAAATGAGAAATAACATATTTACTCTAATACTAAAAATATATGACAAAAGCCTAGCTATTTGCAGAAACAGTACATGTCCGTGAGTAGAAACAGCTTTAGGCAAGAAGTAGAGCAGCTCCCAGAGGATTCTTGAAGAAAAACCTTTGATGAACAAGACAAAAAACACCTAGTACAACAAATTAGCATAGCTCATGGAATGCTACACGTCAAGACGAGGCCAAGGCATAGCTTCATGCAGGGGAGTGATGTTGCAGCCTGCAGCAAACACCGAGGCTCTAGTGTCAAGGCCAAAGAGCAGGCATGCAGCTGGTCAAAAACTATAAGCTAACGTGCTAGCTAGCATGGATCCCTGGCTGATAGGTTATTTAAAGTCAATCTTGTTTTCACCTGGCAAAAAAACAGGATAAATTTTAGCCCCGGGATATCAAAGAATACCACGAGCACCAACTTCGGAAACGTGCCAATATTATTTAACAAATTATATTATAATTAATGGCATTCATCTTAATTATATGTTCCTATTTTTTCATAATTTTATTTAATCATTCTTGAGCTACTTGAATCAATAAGAACAAGAAAAATCTAGATGTTTTGTCTGCCCTTTTTATTTTTTGGTTTTTTAGCATTTTTTTATTATTTAATGCTCGTTTTAAAAGAGAATTACAATTTTCAAGCATATAATATTAACAGTTTGATAATATCTTGTTATTCATTACAATTACAAACCACAGAAGTTCAGAAATCTATGCCTATCACTCTTCATATCGGCCTAAGATCTCAGCGCAACATGAATGGATCGCCGGCATGTCCTATAATTATTTTATTTCAATCTTTTCTATTTAATACTGCATCAAGGCAAATCGTAAATCAGTCGTCCAACTATATAGTAAACTTTAATTGTATTATTTTGAAAAATAATAATCTCCTACAGTAAAAAAAATTCTAAGCCATACCCTCTCATCTAAAAGAGAAACGATTGAGATAAAATGTCAAGATCAAGATAGAGAAGCGTTTGTAAGTATACATAAAGAATGGTTTGTTTAAAATATAAAATTCTATTTATTTTTGTGAAATATAAAAAAACTTGGAAATTTTAAAAAATATAATAAATTAAACATATGAAAAAAATAAGTTTTATTTTCTTTTTCTATATACACTAACTAATAAATAATAATATAGAAAAGAAAAGAATAACTTAACCAAATAATTATAAACGGGCTAGTCACTTGATATAGACGGTGTAATAGATAAACAACCAATTACAAAAAAAATTTGTTGATTTAGGCCCATTTCTTAATTTGTACGATGCAAGAGTGATACAAATTCTGTAGTTTGGTTGAATTTCAAAGTTCAAGCAAAACACAAAAAAGATTTCTGTTCATTATATTAGGATTTTGATGTTCATCCTCTTAACCTCCATAAATCATTAATGGCATTTCAAGTTCTTTTCCCATGCAAGTGTCTCAGCTGCAGGTATTAAAAATGAAAAAGAACAACTACAACGAAATTGAACTACAATTCAGCATACGAGATATGGGAACCACCTGCTCCAAACTTTTCAAGGTAAAGATAAATGGAAAGAACATATAACAATGATGATCAACTGAAATAAAGAAGGAAAAATAAATGATACATATTTTAGCATTCAAAATATGTTCCTGATCGACATCCCAATCAAAAAGGATTTCTAGTATTCAGTATATAGCTGAAACAGGATTTTAAAGGTTGCCTCGAAGATAAACAAAAAATTATCCTAACTGTATTGTATTCTACAAAGAAATTTATTATTCAGTAACATCTCCTCATCCAAGCTTTAGTTTTCTCTAAAATACTTTTCAATGTGTTCTTAATTTTCATGCAAGTTTCCACTCCGAGAAAGTCGGAGTACTAGGAGCATTAAATTTGAATCACATTATTAGTCTGACAAAATCAAGGCGAGCGACCTTTTCGCTTTAATTTGTTCATTCCAACCACACTCACATAATTTCCCAACTGATTTCTGATAATTTTACCATCAAGAATATCTGACAATGGTTGAATTTTAAGTGATTTACTTTATAGGTTACAGAATCAGAAATTATCCACATAAAAGATATATTTGACAATGTAAATGTTAGAATTATAGATAGATAGATAGATAGATATCTTTTCTGGGTAGTCTTGACACAATACCATAACAAGCCAATAGCCATTTTATCCATCATATCAAATTGAAGTTATTTAAAATACCAGCAAACACATTACTGTTAACAACCCCACACAGACAACGTTGTGAGACAAGTAAATCAGGCACTCTCACATGCCTCCAAGAAAATACACAGGAAATTAGGAAAGAACCTGAATGCTTGGCTCAACCGAGGTGTCATGTTTCTGCAAAAGTAGGTCTACAACCATACAAAGAAGGAAAAAAGAAAGCATACATAACCCCATTTTCCAAATTCTAAAAAAAAAAATGAAAATAGAGAGAAAAAAGACTAAACCTAGGATGATTTTAGCAATTAATGACCAAGAATATTTTATAATTCATAAGGCAAGACATAAGATAAATGCGATCAAAAAGGATAAATTATGTTCATGACCTGAATTGAAGTTTCTTTCTCAAGACAATCCTGCAAGAAACCACATAATCAGACTAAATAATCAAACAAACACAACAGAAGAGAGAACAGAAGATAAAAGAAAAGAACTTTAACAAAGAAAGAACTATTTAAATTCTAATTCAAACTGGAAATCAAACAAAGAAATATTCAAACTGAAAATCAAATAAAGAAATAATAACTAAATAAAAGATAAAATCTTAAGAGCGTGAAACTTCAATCATACCTTAGAATGAAACTTGATGAACGATCTTTCTTGGGGTTTTTCTTTAAGAGAGAGAGGATTTTGAAAACCCAGAAAGAGAGGCAAGAGAGAAAAATGAAGAAAGGGGTTTCCTTTCTTCGTTTATTTACACACAGTTTGGTTTGCTTGATAGAAATGAAATATTTTGACCGTTGGAAGGGATTGCTTTCGTTGAGACGACGCCGGTTTTGAATCAGTAAGTTAAAAAAAGAGAGAGGCAAAGGCCCTACAAGGCCGGTTTTTATGAAGCCCATAAATGGTATGGATTTAGCCCATTTCTGGACTCGTATCTTTTCCACTAAAAATTGTCAAAAATATTTTTTTTTTAACATAAAACATACAATATAAACTCAAATTATAAACTCAAATTATAAAATTATAAGAAAAATTTTTTAACTAAAAATCTTAAAATCCCAAGTAAAATATTTTAACTAAAATCATAAAAACATAAGAAAAATATTTTAACTAAATTACAAGATCCAGTCAAGTAATAAATAATAATATAACACAATTAAAATAAAAGTGAAATGAACAATACAAATATCATGTATCATAGATTCTTATCAACATCTATACTATATTGTCATCCCACATCAAGTTTATTGTCACTGGTAGAATTTTTAAATGCCATGTATCATGCAGTTTAAAAATCAATATATACATTAATAATTATAAATGCATATAAATATGCATGTTATATCTTGCAGTTCAATAAATGAAAAACTATTCTAGTAATTTATGGCACTAAAGCAGTGTAAAGAAAATTATCATAAAACTCTGAGCACGGATTGCACTTCTGCTGGTAACTTCTAATTCATAAATTCCTTTTGGTAAATTATCTTATCCTTTTAAGTTGAAATATTTAAATTAAAAAGTTTTTTATCCCACATTAAAAAAATAATTTTTTTTAAACATAGAATATATATACTAAAGGGTTTCAAATCTTACATTGAAAAAATAAATTTTTTCTTTTGGAATATGTATATATACTAATGGGTTTCAAATCCCATATTGAAAAAACATAACTTTTTTCTTGTTAACATAGAGTATATATATTAAAGAATTTCAAATCTTACATTGAAAAAACACAACTTTTTTATTGGGAATATGGAGTATATGTAATAAAGGATTTCAAATTCCCCATTGAAAAAACATAATTTTTTTTTCTTGGGAACATATAAAGGGTTTCAAATCCCACATTGAAAAAATAACTTTTTTCTTTTGGAATATAGAGTATATATATTAATAGGTTTCAAATCCCACATTGAAAAAACATAATTTTTTTCTTGTGAACATAAAGTATATATATTAAAGGATTTCAAATCCTATATTAAAAAAACATAAGTTTTTTCTTGGAAACATAAAGTATATACACTAAAGGATTTCAAATTCCCCATTAAAAAAAAAAATATTTTTTTTGAGAACATAGAGTATATATACTAATAGGTTTCAAATCACATATTAAAAAAACATAACTTTTTTCTGGTGAACATAGAGTATATATATGAAAGGGTTTCAAATCCCACATTGAAAAAATAACTTTTTCTTTTTGTAATATAGAGTATATATGCTAATGGGTTTCAAATCCCACATTGAAAAAATATAACTTTTTTCTTGTGAACATAGAGTATATATACTAATGGATTTCAAATCCCACATCAAAAAAATAACTTTTTTTCTTGGGAACATAAAGTATATATATTAATAGGTTTCAAATCCCACATCGAAAACATAATTTTTTTCTTGGGAACATAAAGTATATATACGAAAGGGTTTCAAATCCCATATTGAAAAAATAAAATATTTTTCTAATATTTATATAGTGAACTTTAAAATGTGTTAATAACCAACTAAAAAAATATGAAAAAAGAGAGGTATAGGAGAAAAACCACATTTGAAAAAGAAAAAAAACACCGGGTTTGGCCGGGTTGTTGCACCAGCTGGTCTTTTAACAAACCCGGACCGGTTCAGCCACCGAGTCTCGGGTCGACTCGTCGAGCTGGTCCGGATTTAATAACTATGATATTACCTATGCATATTGAGGTGAAAATGAAATTGAAGTTCACGAGTGTCCAATTTTAAACAATTAAATATAGAAATGATTTGCAATGACTAAACAATAGAAATGATTAATAGTTTGCAAGTCACATGTTCAAACCGTTGGGAAGTTTAGTGTTCTAACATCATATTGATATTCAGAATTCCTTCTTTAAGTGTCCAGAAAGCAATATCTATTGTCTATCAAGAAAAGAAAAGGGGGGGAAAAGCAACTAATTTAAAGTCTCTTCATTCTTGCAGCATCTCTTTTCTTACTATTTTGCATCTATTCGTTGCTTTGCACCCATGACAGGTACCAAATTCTTGCTTGTACATGTAACTATGGTTTGCAAAAGCTGGGAATGCAAGCTTTAAGTTAAAGAAGATATATCCCAGAATTCACTTCCATTTATTAACTTGTAATGCATCCCATACCTTTTCCTTTGCATGCTGCAACAACAATATGCAGCAGCTCCTATTTTATGATACCTTACCCAAAATCTACTGCAGAATTCTTTTCTCATAAGAGTCTTTTCGCTATTCATTTTAAGAGATTTTTTCAAAGATATCCACATTTACCTTTTCCTCTTACAAAACAGTTTATTCAAGGGTTCATCGAGAGAACTAGTTTCCACAGTTGAGGAAAAGATGACAATGCTTAAAAAAATGTCTGAAAAAGTCTTAAATTTATGGAACAATTGGGAGATTCGAGGAATGGTTTTGCTTAGTCTCTTACTACAAACCATCCTCATCATATTTGGGTCTCGGCGAAAGACCACTCGCAGAATCTGGATCAGGATTCTCGTTTGGTCTGCATACCTATCAGCAGACACAGTGGCAACTTTTGCACTGGGTTATCTAGCCAGGAACCAAGGAGATTCATCAGGTGACAGTTCAGAGAAGGCAAACAATTCCATCCAGGCATTTTGGGCACCTTTTCTACTCCTGCACCTTGGTGGCCCAGACACAATCACTTCATACTCGATTTTAGATAACGAGTTGTGGTTAAGGCATTTACTCGGTCTTGGAGTCCAAGTCGGAGTGGTTTTTTATGTCTTCTCAAGGTCTTGGGCTAGCGGTATCCTCACATTCATAGCAATCCCAATGTTCATTGTTGGCATTGTAAAGTACGCAGAGAGGACTTGGGTGCTCTGGTCTTCAAGCTCCGAGGTCTTGAAAAAGTCTATTCTCTCAAAGTTTCGGCCTTTTTATCCATTAATGGCATTAACAAAAACACGTGATCAAGCTCTCGAGGGAAATTATCTTCTTCAAGCTTATACTTTTTTGGATATATCCATGTTTATGATGCAGGATCTTGTCCCTGGCATTCCTGCACTAATAAGAAACCGGAGGCTGATTTCCAAATATTCAGCTGGCGATGCCTTCAAGGTGGTAGAGGTTGAGCTTGGATTAATATATGATATGCTTTATACTAAAGCGCCTTTGATTTACTCCCGTGCCGGAATCTTTCTTCGCTTTATCAGCTCTCTGCTCTCTGTTACGGCGTTTATTACCTTCCAAGTCAAGATTGACAAACATGCCTACTCAACGACCGACATTACAATTACGTATTTATTGTTTGCGGCCGCTGTTTTTCTCGAGTTTTATACTTTTTTATGTCTTGTTTTGTCTGACTGGACAATGATTTGGTTGATTGATGAAGGACGGAACGCCCTGACTAGTGCAATTTATTCTCAGCTAAGGAAGTTAACTAGAAGCGAGAGGTGGTCGAGATCCATATCACAGTATAACTTGATAAGCTCTTCCATTCAAAGCAAGCCACATAAATGTTTGGAATTTCTGGGAATCAATGAAAAGATGAGGCAGATGTTTGTGCATCAGGTAGATATGAATGGTGATCTACAAGGTCTTATTTTTGGACATCTTCAAAAGAAAGCTGAGAAGATGGAGGAAGATTTTAATTTCATTGATAAGAATCTCAGAAGTAAAATAATAGGTCAGAGGGGAGATGGTGTGCTAGAAAGAGAGGGACTATTACTGGACTACAAGTGGTGCACGACTGAAGTAGAATTCAGTCGGAGCATTCTTGTCTGGCATCTCGCAACAGATATTTGTTATCGTGTTGATATAAAAGAAGCAGAGGCTTATCTGAATAAAGATGGAAGAATTGTCTCCAAAGAATATGAAACAAGCAGATGCCTATCTGAATACATGATGTATCTTTTGGTGATAAGACCAAATATGCTCTCTAAAGGATTCGGTGATGAGGGATATCTAGAAACCTTGCAAGACTTGCGGGGTCTAAAATATCGTGGTACTTGCGCTGCTGTTGATTTAATTCATGAGCGTTACAGTGAATTATGTGGTTATGATGATAGGCAGTTTCAAAGCTTCTGGAAAACAGAAAAGTCAGTGTTAAGTGGTGTGGATAGGCTCGCCAGGCAATTGCTTTTATTGAGACCTGAGAAGCGATGGGAGATGATGGAGGAAGTTTGGATAGAAATGGTCGCTTATGCAGCAGCTCATTGTCCATGGAAAGAACATACTCAACAATTGAGAAGAGGTGGAGAGTTGCTCACCCATGTCTGCTTTCTTATGCTATATCTTGGTTTGAGTGAACAGTATGAAATTAAAGAATTTGACAGCCAAGACATTATTAGGAGTTGGGAATTGACACGGGTAAGTATACCAAAAATCCTTCTCAAGTACGTAGATAGATACTGCATTTGTTTAGGCGCCAGAATAAAATAATAAATCAGATTATTTTAATTTATATATGTTTGTTATATTCATTATTTTGGAAATTCCGTTTGAATGTTTTCATTTCGTTTTCTTCATTTTATTAATAAAGTGCTTTTAATTGCATGTCATTTAATTTTGTTTTCTAAACCGATCTAAAAAAAAAGTTAAAGCAAAATAAAATAAAAAAATTTCAAATTCCTTTAATTCTATTTTTGAAACGAAAAATAAACAGAATTCTGAAAATTAAAAATTAAAAGCTCTTTGATATATTTTATTTAATTCATCGATAATCGGTGGACCTCAAGTCGTGGTGAGAAACAAAATTCTGTATTTCTGACATGGATAGTCTGCTTTTAATTGATGCATTTATCTTTGATATTCAACACTAACACTACATTTAATTTAATGCTAGCAGAGCTAAGCATCGTTGCATGCTGCCAAATCAAATTTCTAACTTTAAATTACATTAAATCAATCCCAGTATGAGAAAATAATATATACATCATCTCAATAGCTTGCTAAATACCAAAGTGTTATTCTGTAATTAGACGAGGAATCACGATCTTTCTTTACAGTAAGTAGAAGGGCACTACACCAAAGTGTTCTTATGATCGATATTAATTATTAATTTTATATATTTGCTCTTCTTAACTGATGACTACTTGAATATCTAATAATTAATAAATTGAATGATGTCTCACCGCAATCTTCAATAAAACAAAAAGGAGGAGCGAGAGGAATATCTCCAGGCTAGAAACAAATATTTGAAAGTTACTCCACGCATGTCAGGGTCAAGTCCCGGTGAGGTATGTTCCACTTCCATCTCAATACTTTCCTTACAATATTTCTCTTTTACTTCCTCTTAGATTCCCACATATGTTATTATATGTCATAAAAACATTCTAAAAAAAATAATAAAATTAAAACCAATTTTAAACGATTATGGTACATTGGTAATTTTAAAAACTAGAAGGATAATATTGAAAACATTTAAACTACAAGAGTATAAGCAGAACATTATTTAATCTATACATACAAAAATAAAATTTACTGAATAAAATTTTGTATATCATATATGTTATTCAATATGTTTATTTTAAACCAAATTGTATGACTGATAAATCACCATTAGAGGCGCTGTGCTTGGGGATGGCAATAAAGGTTAACTCTTTCCTTCAGGATTGCTTCTAAATTCTATACTTGCATTAACATCCATAGATAAAGAAAATGATACGAATAACTATAAATAATAGTCTGTCTAACAAATAATATTAATAGTATAAGCTATTTTTGATGCCATATTCACGTTGTGTTGTTTTATTTTCGGATATACCTTACGTACATTTTCTTTATCTGGTGTTGCACAAGTTTTTACACCACACATTCTTTTATTTAAACAAGGCTGCACTTAATTTGCGTACTTCGAACAGCATGCATGCATATAAAACAAGATTGCACTTAATTTGATAGCAAGTTTTAATCAATTAATATCAGAAAATTAGGCAAATTAATTATCTCTATATTTATTGAAAAGAGAAATTAAATTGAAATTCATGAGACTCCTAATTAATTTTTATTTTTAAATAAGAATAATTTGCGTAGATTAATCAAATATTTGTTAATTATCCATGTCGAGTTAACAATGTTGCTATTTTAAAGGTATTGAAAGTACTTGAAAAGACTGTAGCAGATAAAGAGCGAGAGCTTGAGCGTGAAAAGCGAGAGCTTGAGCAATTGAAATCTTCTTTAACTGCATCAACCTCACAGCAAGGAATTGATTCACTTCCAAGAAGTTTGCCAGCACAAAGTGATGGTCAAGGGACTGGTCAACCACCATCAAATAATGAGATCAGTTTAAGCATGGAATAAGAGTAGTAGCTTTTGTTATGTTGTGTCCGTAATAATTTAAGTGAATTAACTTAAATAAGTTCTTACTGGCAATAGTACTGTTGGGCTTCATTTTGCATTGATGGACATCTTCTTACATGGTCAATTCTTGTCTTGTTACGGTTAGTGATTGTGTTTAATTGTATTTATAATCTACCTTTGCTTTAAATTGTTCAAGCTGGTGGAAGAGCCATAACATCTCATCATGTGCTTATGATGACCCATGCATCTTCTTAGACTAGTTCAAGTACTTATTTAAAAATTGAAAAGTTTCTATGAGTTCACAACAGATGATTTTTAAGAACATGTAAACAGTGATCCATTTGTTCTTGAGTGCTGGTTGTTGCCTGTTGGTGTGAGTTGTCAACAGAGGATTTTTGTTTTGAGAGATTATAGGGATTTGTTTTTTGAAGAATAGAAAATGCAGTGAAGGGATGGCTGATTAATTCAATGAATCCAAAGTAACTACATCATATTTTCAACGGGAAGCCTTATGGGATGCTAACGCTACAACATATTTTGATGGCGCTGACACCTGACAAGCTTATGATCTCAAGAAATTAATGAGACTTAAACAAGTTTGGAGGGTAGACATGCTACAACAATTTTCAATGAAGAGAAATCGATTTTTGCTGCCCGAATCCAATGAGATAGAGTTTAATGGACTAAATAATAGTCTTGACAAAGTTTGTGGAGTGACATATCCAGGTACAGGGCGAGAGGAGTGGCACTTTTACCTCTTTTTTTTACTCTCATACACTTTATTAGTTCTATCTCTTTCAAATAAATTACTATCTATAGGCCTAGCTATGAGATATTGAAGTTTCAGAATATTTTCAAATAAAGTGTTTTTTTAAAAAAAAATTATGGGTGTCCGAGCCAGTTTATGCATGTCCTGACTAATTCCTTAAGGCTCTAAAATTAACAATCATAAAAGTTTTTAGTGGCCTTGAGAATTATGATACTCAAACTAGTGATTTTTTAAAGTAAATTCAATACTTAATCAATCGAGCTACTCAAATAAAATGTTTTTAAGTGATAAGAAGTTGATATCTTTTATCACTGATACTGAGATATCAAGATGGAAAATTCAGTTCTTGGGTAATTGACCATCACTGTCATTTAAATTGTTGATTTGGCACCATTGTCCTTGCATTGATGCTACGACAGATACGAAGCTCTTGAGATTTTCTTAATGCAGAATTTTCTTTAGTTATAATCATATAAAAAAAATAGTCTCTATTAGCTTTAGTTATAATCTCAATTAAATATAAGATTTAAAATGAAACAAAGAATTGGTTGAATTTATGCGTTTTGCTTTAATTTGAAGATCATCTGCATATTTTTTTATTTTAAATTAATATTTTAAATTTTTTTAATATGCTATATTAAAAATAAAAAAATTTATTTAAATATATTTTTAAATAAAAAAAACTTTTATTCTAATCCAAAACATGCTCTAAATTGTTTACCGACTACTTTCACTGGCAATATTTTTGGGTAAGGTATCAACAAATAAAAATGACTGCAGAACATATCATGTCAAGGGGGAAAAGAAAAGAAAAGAAAAGGTACCTTCCTTTCTTTTTTCTTCTTCTTCTTCTTCTTTTTTTTTAAATATAAAACGACAAACAGATTAAATTAAGCAAAAGAAGGTAGCTTATTATGATTAAATATTTTTTAAAAAGTATTTTTTATTTAAAAATATATTAAAATAATTTTTAAAGTTTTTTTATATTTAATATTAACATATCAAAATAATTAGAAAGCATTAAAAAAATCATCAATTTAATATTTTTTTAAACCAAATACAATCAAATGCTATTACAAATACAAAAATAAACAATAACTAAGACAATGGCTAGAGAACAAACAAAACAAAGAGTAGTAAAAAATGGAGAATTAGATGGATTCATGTGGTTTGGTATTTGTTTTTTACATTATTTCTATTATTTTATATTTTAGGTTAGTTTTTTAGTTTATTTAAAGGCATTGTAAACCTTATAAAATTTTATGATGCTCAAGCTATAATTAATGGTATTTTATTAGTCACTCTATGAGGTTTACTTTGAAAAAGAAAGACATATATAAAAAGAAAAGAGAAAATAAAATTCATGTCCCACAAACAATAATAAGAATATCTATATATAAAATTTCTCTCTCTTATTTTATCTATTTCTATTTTTATAATAGGTTTTAAAAAGTAGCTAATAGAATATCACTAATTATAGCTTAAACACCATAAAATTTCTCATACGCCTCTTAGAGAGGCAGACTTTGTTAGATTAATATTTTAAAAATAAAAATAAAATTTTAAGGTTCTTTGTGTTTTAACCCTATTTCATCATATTCAAGATGATTTTTTTTTAATATTAAGATAACGACATATTTGATTAACTTTGGCTTTGCAATTTAACCTGTCAAATTCATGGTTTGAGTTAAGAACTCCATTAAGTGGGTGTTTGTTATTGTGGTTGCGGGTTGGGTTCATCCGCAACCACAACTTTTAGTGTTTGGTAAAATTAAAACAGCAGTTTTTTTTTTCATGGGACCCACTTATAACTGTGGTGTGCCACAGGTTTTTGAGAAGCAGCATTTTGCTGCTTCTCGTCTAGACATTAACACCAACAGTGGAGCCATGCTCCACTGTAGCATTGTTTACTAACGTGAATAGTAGTTTTTTTAAAAAATTTTTTTGAAAAACAATGTAAGTGAATTAAATTAATTCACTTGCAATGTTTACATGAATTTTTTTTTTAAAAAAAACTAATGCAATTAATTGATTCCACTCGCATTATTCACGTGAACGTGAACAATATATTTTTTTTGTTTGTTAAAAAAAATAGTTTAAGGTGAATTAAATTTACTCGTACTGTTATCTCAATTTTATTCATGATAATATTTTGCTTAATTTTATTGCACGCTCAAAAAATCATGAAAACTATAGTTCTTGTCGAATGAATTTTGCATGTAATGAAATTGTAAAATTTTTTTAAAAAAATTGAGTTTTACTCGAAAAACTAGTATTTAATATTATTTATAACACTACATAAATTAGAAGGATATCGCATGATGACGTAACATTTGTGAAATTTGATCGCAATTCCAATTATATTCTTGCCGGGTCCGACCCAGTTAAAAAAATTCAGTTTTTATTTTTATTTTAATTGTGTTTTATTCAAAAAAATTAGAAGGATATCGTTTGATGACGTAACAAAAAATTCAGTTTTTGTTGTTGCATGCTTAAGAAACCATGAAAAATATAGTCATTGTTGGATAGATTTTGTATGTGATGACATTGCATATAGTTTAATGGAATAATAAAAAATATTTGATATCAATATTATTTATTTCATGATGTAATAATAGTAGTTAAATCTTCAATATTTAAATTAAAAATATTTTTTAATTATTTTATAACCTCAATTTGAAAAGCATTTTTTTAACTAAACACATTAAACTACTTTTTGTTCAACCTCAATTTCAACCACAGTTTTAACCAAACACCTATTTTTTTAAACCAACCTCAACTAAAAGTATTTTTTATAAAACAACTTTTTTCAAACCACAACCACAACAGCAACCGCAATACCAAACACACTCTAAGTCTAAGAACTTTGTTATTTAAAACTATTTTTTACTTAATTATATGATAATAAAAATAATAAAAATCATAAAATTAAGCACAAACCAAATGTTGTGATATTTGTTTGAGATCATGATAATTTGATAAGAAGTAAATCAAAACAAATTAAAAAAGACTTGTGTGTGGGCCTGCAAAGGTAGGCTCATGCAGATTCAAAATCATGCAAATATTGAATTTTTTTAAGGATAAAAAAAAAAGAGAGAAGGAAAAGACAATGTATTGTTGGGCCTCACAAGAGTGATCCATTTAATAAAAGCTTGTGTGTGGGCTTGCAAAGGTAGGTTTGTGCCCTTGAAAATATAAAGACAGACAACACATCATCTAATTTTGCTTGGATTCCGGCTCTTATAATGGCCAGAAAATCATAATTGAATTTTTTTACCTAAAAATCTTTTTTCAACCCATTTTTTACCTAAAAGATCTTGAAAACACTATGGAATCTTGATAAACCAATCAGTGACTTACAAAAACTTAAAAAACCATCCCAAAACCTGAAATCAACTCGAAACAAAAAAAAAATTCTGAGCTCAGATTTATTTCTTAAGTAATTTCAAGGTAAAAAAAACACCTAAGATGAATTTTCCTCACCAAATAGAATTAATTATTTAGTACCAAGATCTATTGTTTTGATGTCTAGAATATGTGTAAATAATGATTTTCTCTCTCTATCACTGAAATCTAGCAACTTTCTCTCTCATTTTTAATATAGAAACTAATAAATAAAAAAAATAAAGTTTTAAATCAAAATTGATTTAAAAAAAACCTAAAAAATTATAGGGTCCCAATTATTATAATTCATAAAGAATAAGGATTAAGTTGAATATTTCATAAAAATTTCAAAACACCACCCACCTCCTCCTCGTGTTTCACTTTAATCCATTTTTATTTTTTTTCTTAACAATTTTAGCTAAATTAATTTTAAATTAGGTCCTTAAAGGGAAGAATTAAAAAAAAATGAAAACAAAAAAAAATCTTGGACACAGTAAATTCGGTGCCACTTTAATCAATTGTTTTTTAATTTTGTCTTTTCTAAACATTTTTAGCAAATTAGCTCTAAATTAGGTTCTTAAAGGGCAGAATTAAAAAGAAAAAAAACACTTGGGCAAAGTAAATCCGGTTTACTTAATTAATAAGTAAAGGTAGTCAAATATTTAAACCTTTGGGGAGTTTAGCGCTAAAACATGATATTGATATCCAGAAATTCCTTCATTTAAGAGTCCAAAAAGCTGTCTATTGTCTATCCAGAAAAGAAAAGCAGTGAAGACAACAACTGTAAAGTCTCTTTATTACTGTTTAGCACCTCTTCATTCCTTCGTATTCAAGCCAAGTACCAAATTCTTACTTGTATATATAACTATGGTTTGCAAAAGCTGGCCATGCAAGCTTTTCACTATCCGTTTCAGATATTTTTTTAGAGATATCCACTTTCACTTTTCATCTTACAGAACAGTTTCTTCAGGGTTCATCGAGAGAAACTAGTTTCCACTGCTGAGGAAAACATACAATGCTTAAGCAATTGCCTGAAGAAGTCTTAAATTTGTGGAACAATTGGGAGATTCGAGGAATGGTTTTGCTTAGTCTCTTACTACAAACCATCCTCATCGTATTTGGTTCTCGACGTAAGACCATTGCCAGAAACTGGATCAGGATTCTCGTTTGGTCTGCATACCTATCAGCAGACATGGTGGCATCTGTTGCCCTGGGTAATCTAGCCAGGAGCCAAGGAGATTTATCAGGTGAAGAGAAAGCAAACAATTCCATCCAGGCATTTTGGGCACCTTTTCTACTCCTGCACCTTGGTGGCCCGGACACAATCACTGCATACTCGATTGAAGATAACGAGTTGTGGTTAAGGCATTTACTTGGTCTTGTAGTCCAAGTGGGAGTGGCTTTTTATGTCTTCTCAAGGTCTTGGCCTAGCGGTATCCTCGCATTCATAGCGATTCCAATGTTCATTGTTGGCATTGTAAAGTACGCAGAGAGGACTTGGGTGCTCTGGTCTTCATGCTCCAAGAGTTTGAAAAACTCTAATCTCTTTGATTTTTGGCGTTCTTATCATCTGAAGAGAATAAAAGAAATTGGTGTACGAGCCCTGCAGGGAAACTATCTTCGTCAAGCTTATATTTTTTCTTATATATCCAGGTCTATGATGCAGGATCTTGTCCCTAGCCTTGTGGATCTAATGCTCAGCCAGTTGCTTATGTCCAAATATTCCGCTGGCGGTGCCTTCAAGGTGGTAGAGGTTGAGCTTGGATTAATATATGATATGCTTTATACTAAAGCGCCCCTGATTTACTCTCGTGCCGGAATCATTCTTCGTTCTATCAGCTTTCTGCTCACTTTCACTGCATTTATTACCTTCCAAGTCAAGATTGAGAGGCATGCCTACTCAACAATCAACTTTACAATTACGTATTTATTGTTTGTGGCCGCTCTTTTTCTCGAATTTTATGCTTTTTTATGCCTTGTTTTCTCTGACTGGACAATGATCTGGTTGACTGATGAAGGAAGAAACGCCCTGACAAGTGCTCTTTATTCTCTGATAAGGAAGTTAACTAGAAGCGAGAGGTGGTCGAGATCCATAGCACAGTATAACCTGATAAGCTCTTCCATTGAAAGCAAGCCACCTAAATGCTTTGAATTTCTGGGAATCGATGAAATGATGAGGCAAATGAATGTGAATCGGAAAGATATGAATGGTGGACTACAGGATTTTATTTTCGGACACCTCCAAAAGAACTCTATGAAGATTAAGGAAAATTTTAATTTCATTGATAAGAATTTCAGAAGAACAATAATTGGTCAGAGAGGAGATGGTGTGCTGGAAAGAGAGGGACTGTTACAGGACTTGAAGTGGAGCACAACTGAAGTGGAATTCAGTCGAAGCATTCTTGTCTGGCATCTCGCAACAGAGATCTGTTACTGTGTTGATAAAGATGCAAACAATGTCTCCTCAGAATATAAAACAAGCAGATGTCTATCTGAATACATGATGTATCTTTTGGTGATGAGACCAGATACGCTATCCCAAGGAATCGGTGATGAGGGATATCTACATTCCTTGCGAGACTTGGATAGCATCATAAGTAAGGAGGAAGCTCCCACTAAAAGCCCGGCAGCGACAAGCAGGGAGGAAGTTGTAGATGCAATTCTGTTCTACTATGAATCATATGTTATTGATGATATACGGTTTCAATTTCGCTGGAAAGAAACCAAGTCAGCGGTAGCTGGTGGGGATAGGCTCGCCAAGCAATTGCGTTTGCTGGGATTTAAGAAGCGATGGGAGATAATCGAAGAAGTTTGGATGGAAATGCTTGCTTATGCAGCAGCTCATTGTCCATGGAAAGAACACGCTCAACAACTGAGAAGAGGTGGAGAGCTGCTCACCCATGTCTGCTTTCTCATGCTACATCTTGGTTTGAGCGAGCAGTATGAATACAATTCATTCAAAGACTACAATTCATTAAATGACTACATACGTGGTCATGATCTGGTATTGCCATGGGTAAGTCTACCAAAAATCTTTCTCAAGTACATTATCTCCATCGATTACCATATATTGATCTTTGTGTCTAAGAAAATTATGGAATAAATTATTGATATTAGATATTTGATTATGTTAACTGATGACTACTTTAATTCTTGACAACAATCTGAATGATGTTTCACCGCAATTTTCAACAAAAAAATATGAAGGAGGAAGAAGAATATCGTGGGGCCATTGATAGATATCTGAGAGGTAATGCAGACATGTCACTGTCAAGTTCCAATGAGGTATGATGCCAATTTCCTTTCTTGCTATCCTTTTCCTCAAGTAAAGTGTCGAATGGAACAGTCCAAAGCCAATTATTTATATGGTCACTGCCTTTTTACTGTTCGAATTCTATGGCTATAGAATCAAACTTTTTTATGTTTATTGTTAGAAAAATTAACTTGAGATTCATAGTACTCCTAATTTCTATTTTTTGAATAAGAAAAAGTTGCGTGCGTAGATTAATCAAATATCTGGCAATTATTCATGCTGAGTTCCAAAATTACAACTATTTTGAAGGAGGTGAAAGAACTGAAAAGGATGGTAGCATATAAAGACGAAGAGCTTGAGCGTAAAGAGCGAGAGCTTGAGCAGTTGAGGTCATTTTTAGTTGCATCAACTCCATAGCTTGGGATTCATGCTTTTTAAGGAGGTTCACCAGCATGCACAGACTGATGATCAAGGGATTATTCAATCTTTATCAAATAATAAGATGAGTTTAGTCTTCAAATAAGAGTACTATGTTGTATCCGTAGTCAGAAAAAACATGAGCAAAACATTTGTGTTTATCAATTGAAGAATAAAAATACTAATTTATTAATATCATAATTGTTTTTTTTTTGGCCAGTTTAGCTTAGAATTTCTCGAGAAGGAATGTGGTGAACTGAGTATCTCGCTGCGTTTGGGTTTAAAGGCTCATTTTGTATTGATTTTTTTTTATAAATTTAATCTCGTGATTCTAATTTTAATAACACTAGAGTGATGGACCACACCATACTTTTTCTAAAGTGTTTTTAATGAAGTAAGAAAAGCCTAAGATTCAGGTCTTTGACTTAAATCTTCAAGCAATCTTCAAGCTTGAAATCCTAAAACAATCTTTAAATACTCTCTCTCCCTCTCCAGATTCCTTCAAATCCACTTATCCACCATAAACCCATTTCAAGAACCTCCCTTAAATCAAAAGAAACCCAAATTTGAAGAAACGAAATCGCATTTAATCGATCACTGAGGGAGGTAGACTTCATGACGGTGAGATCTGATGTGGGTATCGGCAGTGGTTGTTCACTGTCTTCCTCCATCTGCACCTCTTATTGCCACTATTTTTGGTGGGTTTTAACGCTGGTCGTGGTGCCGAGGCTTCAGAATTGTGGTGGCTGTGCTTTTTTTTAAGCACGAAAGATGAGGGGAAGAGAAGGAATTTTTCTTTTAGAATGAAGGTTTTTTTTTTAATTTAATATATTAAAATGATAGTTTTTATTTTTAAAATTTATTTTTGATAATAGTATATTAAAATATTAAAAAAATTAATTTCTAATTTTCCGGCTGCCCAGAGCAGTAATGCTACGCGCCAACTTGCTCAATGTTTTCAAACACTTTTTGGTTTTTACCTTTCTTTGGAATGGCTACATCGCAAGCAGCTCTCCTCTCACACACAGGTTATTCCTGTAAAAATTATCAGGTCCAAGACAGGAGAGGTGCCACGAAGCAGAGCTTAATATGACAATCCATTAACGTAAGAAAAGCCAGCCTCCTCTGATACTTCACATGTCAATCCGTTTATTCAACTGGACAAGGTAAGCTGCCTTGTTTCTGATCTGCTATACATCTGGATAGATATATAGTAGATAAATATATAACTATGATTCTTGTTTCAATGTCAAAGCGTACTTCATCGTATTCATGCAATTACTTTTCCATGACATTTGATGTGTCTATCAAGCCACCTTACAATGCTCATCACTCTCATTTTAATTGTTGATTTGGTACCATTGTCCTTGCATTGCTGCTATAGCAGGCACGAAGCTCTTCTTGAAATCTTTTCGATGCGGAATTTTAATCAGGAACATCTTTTCTTGAGTTGCCTTCTAACATGGTACAGGTAAAGGATTCCGAGTTATACAAGCCAGTATTGGTGGAGTCTTACACCTCACCAGGTGGGTTCTTGCAAAATTTTCAATGTACCTATTGAGTTGAATAGTTTTGAAAATGTTTTTAAGAAATACTATTGATGATTCCATTGTCCATGTATCAGGGGCTTCATATCCTGCAGTAGTTTTCTGGTTTGAATTGCTAGTAGTCGAATTGAGGTTCGAGAGTAGTCTTACACATCATCAGGTACATTTTCTCTGTTTTGAGGTTGCAGTATTGATAATACACCAATCCAAGGGTAAATGTGAGCTACAGATTCAAACCTTTCGGGAGTTCAGTGCTCAAACATCATATTCCGAGAAATGAAGTCAAAAGATACTACTCACTGCATTGATGTTCAGTGTTCCTTCTCTAAAACAGAAAGCGACTCTGTGTATGAAGAAAAGAAAATGCAATTAATTTAAAGTTTCTTAGTCTTTGCAATCTGCATTCTTTATTATTTAGCATCTCTTCTCTGTTTTGTGCCCAACCCCAATGCCCCTTTAAGTGTTCAAGAAAAGGAAACCAAACTCTTTCCACCGAGAAAATAAAAATAAAACTAATTTAAATCTTTTATTCCTTGCAAGCTGAATATCTCTTTAATATTTAGCATCTCTTGCTTGCTCTGTATCAAAGCAACCTAATTTTAAGACTTTTAGTCACATGTGTTGATTTGCAAAAGCTGATTGCAGGAGCTTTAGAATTATAGGCAAATACATCTTGGAAGTTGCATCGTTCTATTTTATGGCATTGCAACCCGTACCTTCTTTTTGCTTGTAACAACATTATGCAGCGATTCTTTTTTTTTTCTTGATGCCTCAACTACAATCCACTGCAGAAGTAATTTCTCATAAGAATATTTTCACTCGCCCGCTGAAAATGTGCAAAGCAGCAAAGCCTTTGCCTATCTAGCTAGAATCTCTTGAGAATGAAAAGATATTGGATAAACTCATTGTTTTATTCATTGAGAGGATGACTATCGTTGATTAGGTTAAGATGCAAAATTCCACTGATGCAAGGCAGAAATTCATTAGCAGTAAATGTTACGTAGTCTCATATTCAAACCTTGGGCCGGGGATTTCAGTACTCTAACCTCATATTGATATTCAGAATTCCTTCTTTAAGTGTCAGAAAGCTATGTCTATTGTCTATCAGGGAAAGAAAAGGAGAA
>Ga0325410_1001338_pt1 | contig 27112 bp, 19 predicted proteins | sample PopdelMetagenome_16_FD_206182 | JGI IMG/M metagenome (GOLD analysis project Ga0325410, IMG submission 206182) | Populus deltoides microbial communities from Bellville, Georgia, United States - Xylem-PdIQD-R3 | ecosystem: Host-associated > Plants > Phyllosphere > Stem > Wood/Secondary xylem...
CAATAGGATTTCGGGTCTTTTCGTCTGACATTCCTTTTAGTTCTATATTTTCCGGGTGAGTGGGATAATCTTTAATATGCATATATGATAAGTAAATATGTATGTTGATTATACAATGAGTACAACTAGTTAATTTCTTAAATATTTATATATGTTGCTTATTTTCCGAGTACTCATTTATTCTTGAATTTGCATTCGCAATCTGTCGAACTAGATTCTATTTGATATGATATACGTTTCTCTGATGATTCTATAAATATCTATTATGCCTTGATATCGGACTTTGCAATCTGTCGAACCAGATTCTATTTGATATGATATACGTTTTTCTGATGATTCTGTGAATATCTATTATGCCTTGATATCGGACTTGTCAGTAACTCCATGCTAACGGAGAGTAGTTAGCCTATGTGCACATAGAATTCTGTATACCTAGCTGGTGAGAGAGGCATCAGCCTGTGGCGACTGATCATCCCACAGTGGTCACCTTCGGGTGTCATCTGGTCACCTTTGTGTGTCATCTGGTCACCTTCGGGTGTCATCTGGTCACCTTCGGGTGTCATCTGATCTCTGACATGTAGTCCATTATGATATGATGATATGTTTAGTATGTATATGTATATGTATATGTATATGAAGATAAATTTCCACTACGTTATGATAATATGTTTAGTATGTATATGTATCTGTATATGTCTATGAGGATAATTTCCACTACTTTATAATAATATGTTTAGAGTATATGAAGATAAATAGTTTTGCAAACTATTAATATCTAAAATATCTATAATGTATATTAAATATTATTCCCTCACTGAGTTGGTTGAACTCACCCCTCATTCTTAATATTATTTCAGGTTCTTAGCTTCTGATAGCAGTTGGATTTTGTTGAGTGTTCCTGCTTTTTCAGTTTTGGGTTGGTATGCCTTGTTTATTTCTCAAAGCTGTTTTGATTCGATGTCTTAGACGCTCCACTATTATTTTGTTTTAATTAAATTTGGATTTTGACAAATGTAATGAGTATTATGGATTATTGTTTTGTTTTAATTGTTGATGAGGAGTTTTAAACTATCTTTTGGTTTCATCAGTTTTGAATAATATAATATTTCTGAAGATTATAAAACGCTGCGTGTTTTTGAATAAATTATTCTTTTGATATGTCCGTTTTGAGGCTTAGCGCAGGAGGGGTGTCCTTCCGCCACCGCTCCTGCGTTGCCGGTCACGGACCCGGGATTCGGGTCGTGACACAGCCGCTATTCATTTGTGCTTTTTTTAGTTTTACGACTTCGCAAGTTATGTGATGATTCGGCCTGTTCTCAGCCCCTCGAGAATCTTCCAATCCTGAAAACACTAAAAAAACATCAAGATCAACTCCTTCTAAGGTCTCAACTCTCATAGAACTCTTGAAGGAATCTAGTTGTCATGACCCGAATTCCGGATTCATGACCGGCATATAGGTAAGGTGTCCCTCCAAGATTCCATATTTATGCGAACCCAAACTTACATACTAATTTATCCTTTAAATAAGTCAATTAGAATTTAACGCAGTGCTAATAACAAAATTAACTTTATAATATAATTTGATTGTCTTAATATAAGAGTTAATACAAATTCATAGTTGTGGAGCACTAATTAGACATAAAAAAAGTACAAATTTCAACCAAAAAAGCAAGTTATGAAAGTCTAACAAAAGTGACCCGCTAACAAACTATAAGCCTATAAAGATAAATAATGAGAGGGTGAGTTCAACAACTTAGTGAGTAGATAATGTTCAATATACATACACAAGGTAATACAACAATGAAGAATATATATATACAATTATGACTTTAGATTCTTATAAGAATGTTTCTCAAATAAGCCTTAACAAGAATATCATATGGTAAAACTCGTCAGAAAATCAAAATGCAATGAGCATGAAGCTCCATACTATAGGATGATCAGTCCACACAGGTTGGTGACTCCCCCGACCAACTAGGGTTCAAATACGATGTGCACAAAGAATAACACTACCATGTTAGCATGAATATTCTGACTGACATACCATATGTTCATAATCATAATCAAACAGACATATTTATATCTCAAGGCTCAACTCATAACATCAATCAAATGAGGAGTTAACAATTCAGAAGTCAATTCAAAATATATATTAGTTTATATCGAGAATTCAGATTCAACAATTGATCATGCGTTATTATAACAAAGATAATAATCAACATATATATTATCAAGTAACATGATCCAATTCATATTAACAACTGAAAATATTTATAATATTTCTCATACATATGAAAAATTATCCACTCACCTAACTCGAAAGCAAACAGAACTTGAAAGCAGATAACGAAGAAAATCCTATATACTAATGTCCCGCCGGTAGAATATCAGAATTATTTGAATAAAAAGAAAACATATTCAAAAATGACTCGAAAGAATATACAACTTATTTAATACATTTAACTAAGGGTCTACCCTATAACCCTATATGTTTTTGAACTAACTAGTCATTTTTTTCAAAACCCCAAAATTAAATGGTTTTTCCGAAATATAATTCATAATAAAAAAAATAATAAGACTTGATAATAATTCACTTAATAACCCTCAACTATTCATCAAACAAATATGCAAAAGCTAATATTACAGCTAGAGATCAATCTGGAATTTATCATATTTTTAAAGGTCAAATTGTAACTTTGTCAAATTGAAGGATCAATCTAAAAATATCATAAATTCATGACTATAGTGAAATTATATCCATAATTCATCCTAATTCAAAATTCACCATTTACACAAATCATAACTCAAAATCATCATTTTTATCTACAATCTTCCAAAATCAATTAAACAATTCATTACCCATAACAATCAACTCATAACATTCAAATCAATTCATCAATCAACCCAAAACAAGATCTTCAAAACTCTAACATTCGACAAAACAAAAATTTAAAGCTAAAAAAACACATTTATACATTTCAAAACCCAAATCTTACCTTTAAAATTATTTTCTCCAACTCTCTTCTCCTTCCCTTATCTTTCCCTCTTTTCTCTTCTTCTTCTTTCCCTTTTCTTCTCTTCTCCCGTCAGTTTTTCACTCTTAATTTCAGTTATCTCTTTTTTTTTTCTATTTATATTTATCAAATTTTATTAAATTACCACAATACCCCTTATTCATTTATACCATTTTTAAACCTTCAAAGGCTTTGTTGCCTTTTCCTACTCTTTTATTTCAAAACATCACACTAGTGTTGTAAACTCAAGCAGTAAATCAGTAGTTTTTTCACTGTTCGATAAGATGTTGGTATTACTGGAAGAGCCGCTGAAAGGTGCTGGCATCAATACGTTGCGGTTGGATGCATCAACGGATGAAAGAGGACAAGCCGAAATAATGAAGGGATTTGGATCTGCAGGACACACGGTTCTGCTTGCCAGTCTCAAGACTTCAGTATTCGGCATAAAACTCATAGCTAGCTGCTTCCAAAGTCTACCTGTTGGAGCCATGGTGGAACTCAGCTGATGAGGAGCAGGCAATAAACTGTGTTCACCGATATGGACAGAAGGAGAATGTAAGAATTGTTAGATTAATTGCTCAAAATAGCATTGAAGAAAGGATATTGGAGATGCAAGAAAGGAAGAAACTGGCAAGTGAAGCTTTCGGAAGGCAAGGACAGAAGGAACGACGTGAGGTTAGCATAGATGATCTCTGTAGCCTCTTACCCTTCTGGACCTGATCAAAATGAAAGTGTGTTTAGTGCTTAGGCACAGTACATGCATTCTTGTCATAATATCTGGACAGATAGCAATCCCATCTGTAGTTTGTTTCACTTAAAACGCCCTCTGGTTGCTACTCTCTCTTTTCTTTGCGTAATATTTGGACAGATAGCAATCCTTTCGGACCAATTTCAAGATAGAAAGTGGCAGCTTCCATTGATACGTGTGATGCACATGCCAGCTAAATTTTTATGTTTGTTGACTTCAACCCTTCATATTTATTTTAACTTCAATTTTGTTCCATGAAGGCTTAATTGTTTTATATGAACAAAATTTTATTTTATTTTTCTAATTCAGACATTAACCAAGCACTAAATTTGATATTGCAAAATATTCATATATATATATATATATATAAACAACAAAAACAAACTATTAAGTCAAATTTCAAATAAAAACAATGTAAAAGAATTAATTTTAAAAAAATTGAATGACTAGAAAAGAAGAACTGATCATTTGTTTAACCCTCGAATTCCAAATAAAAACAATTTAAAAGAATGAAACTATGTTCGTTTTTTCTTATAAATGTATAATTTTTAGTGCACAAGAAAATATAATGAATAAAAAAATAGACAAGGGAGAGCCCAGACCCTGACCCAAAAGGCCCAGCCCGTTACACATCCCAACTGTCTTTAACTAACTCTCTCCCAGCCCGCACTTTTGCGCTTCTATTCTATCAAATATAACGGCTCTACCTCCTCCCCTCACATTCTCTACACCCAAAACCTCTCTCTCTCCCCCTCTGTTCACGGACTAAAGAAAGAAAAAGAAAAGAGTGAATCTTTCTTTCATTTTCTCTAATGGAAGCAGAATTAAAGGAAGAACAAGAAGACGCACTGGGCCTATACATGAATCTTTATGCTCGTCCTGATTCTTCTTCGTTTGAAGATTGGAAATATTCTTCTTCACAACAAATCCGGTATAAAACCAGCCATGTTTGTTCTTTTATAACCCATATTGTGGGCCTCAGAAACCACCCTGCTATAGTATTCAGTGACCATGAATTGATTACACTTGTACGTTATCAACAATGCCCTCGTGATAAGTATGCTATAAAGGTTTTCAATTCTACTTCTATGGAGGTGGGTTACCTTCATGATCAAGCTTCGGCTGCTTTATCTCCTTTAATTGATGCTCAAATGATTAATCTTGAAGGTGAGGTGACTGATTCAAGAACTGGAGATGTTAAGTACTCTGTTCCTTGTCTCGTTAGAGTCTTTTCAAAGTCAACTGACCTAGAGAATGTTACACATTCGATTTTTGGAAATACTTTGAGCTTAACTGATGAGCCTCGTACAAATCCCGAGACAAATGAGGGTAAGGGGGGTAAAGAAAAGGGTAGGATAGAGAAATTGGGGACTTTAGAGCCACCAAAGGAGGTGATTAAAGCTAAACTTCTTGATCATCAAAAGTTGGGTTTGTGGTGGTTGGTGAATAAAGAAAACTCTGATGAGTTGCCCCCTTTTTGGGAGATGAAAGATGGGCTGTATGTGAATGTTTTAACAAGGCATCGAACGAATAGGAAACCGGAGCCTTTGCATGGCGGGATTTTTGCTGATGATTATGGAACGGGCAAAACTCTAACTTTGCTTTCTTTGATTGCTTTTGATAAGGTTGGCAATGTCCCTGAAGGAACAGGTGAGGAGGATGAGGGAGTGTCTGTTTGTAGTTGTAAGAAGAGAGGAAGGGTGAGTGAAAAGGGTACTGGAGAACCAAATACACATACCCTTTTGGATAGCAATATAAAAGAAAGTTCTGGGGGCATGGCTGATAAGTCTTCTAGTGCTTCGGTGGCTAAGCAAACATTAATTGTGTGCCCGTCTTCTGTGTGTTCAACATGGAAAAACCAACTACTGGAGCACACAGAAAAAGGATCGCTCAAGCTACACAAGTATTATGGGGATAGCAAGATTAAGGATGTTGAGGAGCTTAAGAAATACGATATAGTATTGACCACGTATGGTGCCTTCGCTAATGAGTCCTTTGAAAGGTGGTGCCCTTTGTTGAAGATCGAGTGGTGGCGAGTCATTTTGGATGAGGCTGATGTGATTAAGAATGCAAATGCCATGCAAAGTAAGGCAGTCTCTGGTTTGACCGCTAGGAGGAGGTGGGCTGTTACAGGAGCACCCATCCAGAATGGATCGTTTGATTTATTTGCCTTGATTGCATTTTTGCGATTAGATCCACTCTCTAAAAAAAGCTACTGGCAAAGCCTGTTGGAGAGGCCACTTGCTAAGAAGGATGGGAATGGATTCTCGCGACTGCAGGTAATATCATACTGATAAATATTTGCCTTGATTACTGTTTTTGTTTATTAGTTATGTTGGTTTTAAGTCACAACTTGTAATACAACTTCATAGACTTTCAGGATTTAATGGCGGCCATTTCTTTGCGGAGAACGAAAGACAGGGTTTTAGTTGGCCGATTACGATCAAAAACTGTAGAGACAGTTCGCTTTAAAATTTATGGAGACGAACGTGAGCTGTATGATCAGATGGCAGCAGAATCCAAGAAAGTTGTCCGCAAACTCATTGCTACTGGTAGACTAAACAGAAGCTATGCATCTATACGCGGTGCAGTCATACGACTTCGCCAGATGTGTAATGATGCAACCCCGTTCTCGTTGTATCTCAAATCATTGGTACCTTCTGACGATATAGGAGGTATTGAAGAGTTCTACTTGTTAATATTCTCTTCAACATGGTCTTGAATTTTTAATTGCTTAGAGTATATAAATTCTTCTGATGTTATTTGGAAGATAAATTTTTGGATAGTGCATTTGTACACAGAAAACTTCTACAATTATTTCAAGTTATGGAAGTTCTTGCAACATTTCTTTCCTAGCAGTAAGGTTATAATGCGCTTACCATCTCAACTTGATTGTAAACAGATGCATCAGAACACCCAGAATTTCTCCGACAGTTGATTGATGTGCTTCGCAAAGATGAAGATTTTGACTGTGCAATTTGTTATTGTCCACCAACCGATGCTGTGATCACAATATGTAAACATGTATTTTGCAAAAGATGCATTCGGACTTGCCTGCAGAGAACCAGAACCAGCTGCCCAATTTGTCGTGGTCGTCTTTCAATGTCTGACCTGTTCTCAGCTCCTCCTGAATCTTCCGATCCTGAAGATCCTAGAAAATCTACAGCAATAATTCCTTCCAAAGTCTCAACTCTCATAAAACTCCTGAAGGAATCTAGGGATGTGAGACCAGCCAGTAAATCAGTGGTTTTTACAATATTCCAGAAGATGTTGGTACTCTACTTGAAGCGCCACTGAAAGACGTTGGCTTCAATGTATTGCGGTTGGATGCATTAACAGATGCTAGAAGGAGAGTTAGAATAATCAAGAAATTTCGATCAGTAGGACAAAACACAGTTCTGCTTGCGAACGTTAAAGTTTCAGGAGCCGGCATAAACCTCACAGCTGCTTCCGAAGTCTACTTAATGGAGCCGTGGTGGAACTCAGAATTTGAGGAACAGGCAATAGACCGTGTTCACCAATATGGACAGGAGAAGAATGTAATAATTGTTAGATTGATTGTTCAAGATAGCATTGAAGAAAGGATATTGATGATGCAGGAAAGGAAGAAACAGGCAATTGAAGCTTTTGGAATGCAGGGACCCAAGGAACGACGCGAGGTTAGCTTAGAAGACCTCTGTAGCCTCTTATCCTTGGAATAACATTCCCATGTGCATGCCTGCACCCTGCACATGGTGTTCTCAAGACGGTAGAAGAAGGCCAAATCTCAAATCTCTATAGCTTAGGTTCTCCTTTATTTGTAGACCTAAAAAAAGTGCATCTTTTCAAGTGTTCTTGGAATTCTTGGAGTTTGATTTCTATACTTGTTTGCATGACAAGAATAAAACCTTAATGAATCTATCCTTAACAACAAAAGATTACTAGCTTGTTAAATTCTGCTTTTGGTTATAATACGCGTGTAAGGATTCAAGTTTACATATAAATTAATTTTTCATATGTCTAAAATTCATTACATGACAAGGATTGTTGATTTTCATCACATGTTGTGGGACTTGGACAGATGTAATGGACACCAACGATTTAGATTGCAGTAGTATTGGTACCACTTTGTTCGGTGTTTTTCTTGCATCATTAATTTAAAATAAAAAAATTTCAATTCAAGGAAACTTATATGATCCAAACAAGGTTTGAATCAAATTTTGACATAAAATTTTATATTGTCCAATTTTATTTTGTGGAGCAAAACTTTCAACTCGACAATTGAACCGAACTGATATTTTTATAGGACCTAGTTTTTCTATATTGGGTACAAATTACAGGCTAATTTCAAGAAGATATTATTTCAGATGGTCAAAGTTACTGGATGAATCTTGTCAAATATATCTATGTGGACCTTCATCTATTGTTTGGATTATATCTAGAGCTATAATATGAATTATGTTGAGATTTTAATTGTTTTGGAAAGAAGACATTCATACATTTCCAACGATATATTATAAACCTGCTAAGTCATCCGGAAGAAAAAGAAAGATGTATTTGAAGTCAGAATTAGAATCTATCAAAAATGTACGAAAATTAGAATCTATCAAGAATCTTGCTCATCGGTTTCTAGATCTTTATATCCATGAGGTTTGTATTATTTCAAGACCAAGGATTATAATTCTAAGATCTCATTTCTTCAATCCTAGCTAATGGCTTTTATGTAAGAGCATATAATCGAGAAAATTGATGAGTTTATATTGTTAAGAAGAGATTAGGGTTTATAAAAATTTAAATTTTATATTGTTAAGATTGATTCATGATTATTATGAATTTAAGGTTAAGTAATTGATTTTGGGTATGTTGTTAGAAATAAGAATTTGTTAATTGATTTATTTAATTGATTTGTTATGGGTTAAGAAATTTATTTAAACATTGCTGGGAAATCTGGACAGAATGATCTTGAGGTTGAAGATGATGAAATTTTATTTTAGTCCTTGATTTATAAAAATTACAGTTTAGTCCCTAAACTTTGGAAAATTATAATTTGACCCCTAAAATGTATTTTGGAATTCTGGGCAGCATTCTTATGAGGTTAAGGATTCTTAATCTCATTTTGATAATTGGTTTGTATAATTTTCAGTTTAGTCCCTCCATTTTGGAGATTTATAGTTTAGTCCCTGAACTTTGAAAAAATTACAATTTGGTCCCTATAACGTAAATTGCGATTCTGGACATAATTGAAGATGGATCATGGGTGAAATTTCAGTATGGTAATGTATTTCTGACATTTATAGTTTGGTCATCCAATTCTGGTAAAATTACGTTTTGGTCCCTGATTTCTAAAAATTATCGTTTCAATCCCTAAACTTAGTATATTCTGTATTTTCATTGAATGTACTTCTAATGATCCTTAATAGGATTTTTCAGATCTTTTATCTAAAATTCCTTTTACTTTTATATTTTTTCCGGATGAGTGGGATAATCTTTAATATGCATGTAATATAAATCAATATGTATGTTGATTATATAATGAGTATGACTAGTTAATTTCTTGAATATTTATAATTTTTGCTTTATTTTTTGAGTATTTATCTATTCTTGAATTTGCACTCGCATTCTGTTGAACTAAATTATATTATACATTGTTTTGATAATTATGTGAATATCTGTTATGCCTTGATATAAGACTTGTCAGTAACTCCATGCTAACGAAGAATAGTTAGTCTATGTGCACATAGTATTCTGTATACCTAGGTAGTGAGAGAGGTATTTGCCTGTGGCAACTTATCCTCCTACATTGGTCACCTTCGGGTGTCATCTGGTTACTTTTGACATATATTCTACTATTTTATGATAATATGTTTAGTATGTATATGTATATCAAGATAAATCGACTTGCAAACTATTAATATGTTTTATGATAATATGTTTGCTGGTCTCTATTTTTTTTTTTTTTTCAAAGAACACGAGGAAGTAGAGAGCTTTCAATGCCAAAAGCAAAACGAGGTTAAAGCAAGCTTTAGCTAATAAAAAAGATGCCAGGTGGGTATCGATGATACTGCTGTTGCCAACAAAAATCTGGGTAAAATGCGAAAAGGAAAATGCCTGACTTATAATATAATTATTGATTTTAAAGTTATTATTTCCATTTTCTATAATGAATTCTTTCAATGTATAAAATAATAATTCCAAGAGTTTTTGCTTCCTACCCATGATTTTTTCTTTTATAAGCATTTTGTCTTGAAGTAAAGTTTAATGATCAGCTCTACGTATAATGCGAAAAAGAAAAAGACTTGATGTATAATAATAATAATAATAATAACAACAATAATAATAATAAAAACAACAACAACAGATTTCTATCCTATCTATTATCAAATCCTACACTATCCTATCCTTTACTAACCGTCACTAACTAACTCGCTTCCAAGCCCGCGCATTTCAACCAAATATAACAGCTCTACCAGCTATGAGCTACCTTCAATTCTCAAAACACACACAAAAAAAAAAAAACTCTCTCTCTCATTTGCAGTCACTGACTGAAGAAAGAAACAAGAAAAGGCAGGATCTTTCTTTCATTTTCCCTAATGGAAGAAGAAGAAGAATTTCAACAAGGTCACCAAAGCCCAGTACTTTCATTTACTTCTGATGATGCACAGGATTCTTCACAAGAAGAAGGTCTAGAAGATCCAATACCAAGACTACTTGCCATGAGTCTTGATGCCTGGAAAGATCCATCTACTTTTCAAGATTGGCTATCTTTTGGTTCACAACCAGTCCTGACTGAAACCACCCTTGTTGGTTCTTTTACCACCACTATTGTAGGCCACAGTGGTGCAAAATTCAATGAGCATGAATTGCTTGAATTTGTCCGTTATCAACAATGCCCTTCTGATAAGAATGCTATAAAGGTTTTAAATTCTAGTTCTAGAGAAGTGGGCTACCTTTGTACTTCAGTTGCTATGGTTTTATCTCCTTTAGTTGATATTCTAAAAATTAATCTTGAAGGTGAGGTGATTTGTTCAAGATTTAAATATGATACGTCTATTCCTTGTGTAGTTACAATTTTTGCAGAGTCAGCGGTTGCACAGAATGCTAAAGATTGGATTTTACAACACGGGTTGCGTTTATGTGATCAACCTGGTACAAGTCTCAGGTCATATGAGGGTATAGGGGTTCAAGAAAAGGGTAGGATAGAGAAATTGGGGAGTTTGGAACCACCAAAGAATGTGATTAAAGCTAAACTTCTTGATCATCAAAAGGAGGGCCTATGGTGGTTGGTGACTAAAGAGAAGTCTGATGAGTTGCCCCCTTTTTGGGAGGTGAAAGATGGGTCGTATCTGAATGTTTTGACAAGGCATCAAACGGATAGGAGACCAGAGCCTTTGCATGGTGGGATTTTTTCTGATCATTATGGATCAGGAAAGACTCTGACTTTGCTTTCTTTAATTGCTTTTGATAAGGTTGGCAATGTTACTGAAGGAACAGGAGAGGAGGACAGGGTAGTGTATGTTTCTAGCGGGAAGAAGAGGAAGGGGGGTGGCATGGTGAGTGAAAAGGGTACTGGAGAACAAAAAATGCATAGCCTTTTGGATAGTAATATAAAAGAAAGTTCTGTGCGCATGGCCGGGGAGTCTTCTAGTGCTTTGGTTGCTAAGAAAACACTAGTCGTGTGCCCATCTGCTGTGTGTTCGACATGGGAAAACCAACTGCAGGAGCACACTCAAAAAGGTTCACTCAAGCTATACAAGTATTATGGGGATAACAGGACGAAGGATGCAGAGGACCTTATGAAATATGATATAGTGTTGACCACATATAGTACCTTGGTTGCTGAAGGCTGTGAACCCACACGGTGCCCTTTGATGAAGATCGAGTGGTGGCGAGTCATTTTGGATGAGGCTCACGTGATTAAGAATGCAAATGCAAAGCAGATTCGGGATTTTAGTAAATTGACCGCTAGGAGGAGGTGGGCTGTTACAGGAGCACCCATCCAGAATGGATCTTTCGATTTATTTTCCCTGATGGTCTTTTTCCGGTTAGATCCACTCTCCACAGAATGCTACTGGCAACGACTGTTTCAGAAACCACTTGCTAATGGAGATGAGAAAGGGTTCTCCCGGCTGCAGGTAATATCATGCTGCTGATTATAATGAATTTCTGTACTGTGAAATGTTATGTCCACCTAAGATATTGAAAATCGAATTGACAGGTGCAATCTGTAATATTTAGGATTACAGTTGCAGGATCTCGTCCCACTCCACTGAATGTTTTATGTTTTTGTGATTTTCATTTTATAAATTCAGAAATTAATGGCAACAATTTCTTTGCGGAGAATAAAAGACAAGGATTTAGTTGGATTGCCATCCAAAACTGTAGAGACAGTTTCCTTTGAACTTTCTGGAGAAGAACGTGTACTGTATGATCAGATGGAAGCAGATTCCAAGGATGTTATTGGATGTTTTATTACCGCTGATATTCTACACAGCCACTATGTATGTGTGCTTTTTTCAGTTATACAGCTTCGCCAGTTATGTAATGATTCGGCCTTGTGCTCTATGGATCTCAGATCATTGCTCCCTTCTGACAATATTGGAGGTATTTGAGAGTTCTGCCTGTTCATATTTTTGTTCAATTTGGTTTTTGCAATTTCAATTGCTTAGAGCACCAGAAACTCTTGCGATATCATTTCGAAGATAGTTTTTTAGACAGCGCTATCACCAAAGAGTACTCTTACACACAAAACTTCTGCAGTTATTTCAAATTGTGGAAGTTCTTGCTACATTTTTTTCCCTGACAGTATGATTATAGCGTGCTTACCATTTGAACTTGTTTCCAAGCAGATGCATCCAAACATCCGGAATTGCTTCGAAAGATGATTGATGGGCTTCAAGATGGTGAAGATATTGTCTGTTCGGTTTGCCTTGATCCGCCAACTGATGCTACAATCACAATCTGTGAGCATATATTTTGCAAAAAATGTATTTGCCATCACCTGCAACACAAAGAAACCGAACAAACCTGCCCAAATTGTCGGCGTCCTCTTTCTCTGCCTGACCTGTTCTCAGCCCCTCCAGAATCTTCCAATCCTGAAAACCCTAAAAAACTGTCGAGAACAACCCCTTCCAAAGTCTCAGCTCTCATAAAACTCTTGAAGGAATCTAGGGTTGTAAACTCAATCAGTAAATCAGTAGTTTTTTCACTGTTTGATAAGATGTTGGCATTAATGGAAGAGGCACTGAAAGATGCTGGCTTCAATACATTGCGGTTGGATGCATCAACAGATGAAATAAGGCAAGCTGAAATAATCAAGGAATTTGGATCAGCAGGAGCAGACACGGTTCTGCTTGCGAGTCTCAAGACTTCAGGAACCGGCATAAACCTCACAGCTGCTTCCAAAGTCTACTTGTTGGAGCCATGGTGGAATTCAGCGGCTGAGGAACAGGCAATAAACCGTGTTCATCAATACGGACAGAAGGAGAATGTAAGAATTGTTAGATTGATTGCCAAAAATAGCATTGAAGAAAGGATATTGGAGATGCAGGAAAGGAAGAAAGCAGCGAATGAAGCTTTTGGAAGGAAACGGCCATATGAACAACACGAGGCCAGCATAGATGATCTCTGTCGCCTCTTCTTCTGGTGAGCATGCCTTGATCTTTGTTTCATGATTCTTCCAAGGACATGTAGCAATCCCATCTGTAGTTTGTAATGGACATGTAGCAATCCATCTGTTTTTTCCTGCTACTCTTATGTGAATCTTGCTATGATGAGCCCCTTTGGGCAAAATTTCATGATGTATGATGATGCTCACAGGCAATTTCTGAACTTGCTGGTTCAGCATGTGTTACAGGTAGTGGATTAAGCCAAGATCTTCTGAAACATTATATTTTAGAAAAGATCTAGTCCAGGATCAAACAGGGTTAATTTTATCAGTTAATTATTCGTATTAGAATTTCGATAATAATTAAACAAATAAAATCTATATACCAATTCATTGTGCAAATTTATCTTTATAAAAGTTAATTCAACAATTTAAAATAAAATGAGTAGAAAAAATATATATCTCTTTAATCTAATCTGCATTTTTTTTAATTAATTTATTCCCTTTTTTTTTTTAACGAAAACATGATTTGTTTTTATCTAGGCAGATTTTGACTGATTTTGTGTGATGTGTGAGCTTTTGAACTTGAATATTTACATCTACAGAAGCAATTTCTTAGGTTGTTTTAGCCTTTAGATGAATCCATATCTAAAGCTGGTAATGTTTGCTGGCATTAATTCTATAGGTATATGACAACAAATTGTTTATCCCAAATATTATTTTTTATTTAATAGATTTATACGACAATGAAACTGATGAAAACTTTTTTGTATGAAATAATTTTTTATAAAAAAAATCACGATAGGCATGTGAGACTAAAATAAAAAAGGAAGATTATTGATAACAATGATGAAATTATATTTTTTTAATTTAAATTTAAATAAAAAAATATGTCACCAATAATAAAGGGTGAGGTTGCTTTTTTTCTTAATTGAGGGGCAAAACATGCACTAAACAAAAAAATAATAATAACCTGAATGTTGTGGCTTAACCTGTTAAACCTACGATTTAGATTATAGATTCAACTGAGTTCAATATTTTTTTTTATAATTTTTTTTAAACTGAATATATATTTAAAAACAAAAAAAAAGCCTAGACGCATGGGGCATTCAAGCCAGTGCCCTTATGCTTGGACCTATTTTTTTCTCATTTAAAGGGGTAGATAAATTTGTTTTTAGCAAACAACATGTTACTTGCTGTGGCAGATGACACCTTATCTATCAACCCAGATTCTAGCCACAACTGTAGTGCTTGGAAAATCAAGCTTGTGGATTTTTTACCCAAAAAACTCATTTTCAACCATGTTCAACCTAAAAATATCATACAAACACTTTTAGAACATCTACAAATCAAATTTTCAACCTGATAAATCCAAAACGCGATCCAAGTCAAAAAAATCAAACCGAATAAAATTTTTCATTCTTGATATATATATTTGTCTTTTTTTAGAAAATATTGAGGTTCAAAGGAACCATTATAAAACCTTTTTCGTCAAATGAAACATGTTGACACCGATTTCAGCTATTTTAGTGGTTAGAATAAGTGTTAAGGGTGACTTTTTTTTTACACCGGAATTCGACAACTTTCTATCTCTCCTTAAATAAATCAGAGACCGGAAATTGAGAAAAATAAATTTTTATATTAAAATTGAATTTACAACAACTAAATGGATCAATTACATATTAATTAAAATGAGAAAAATAAAAATTTGTACTAAAATTGAATTTATAACAACTAAATGAATTGATTACCTATTAATTGAAAATGAAAAAGAACTAAAATGAAGTCTTCATGAAATTCGAAGTTATTATTTATTTTTTATTTTATTTTATCTTTTATCTTTAAATTCAGCTTTTTTTCAATTAAAAAAGGTAATTTGGTATAAATTTTGATTTAAAATGGTTTATTGTGAAAAAATATTTGATGATCAAATTAATTTTTTAAAAAATATATTATTTCAATCTATGTGTGAGATAGCGTGCATTACACATTAAACAGTAAAAGTGTCATGGCTTAGTATTTTTATATATAATTATAGATAAAGATATCATGAATATTAAAAAAAAAAAAAAAAAAGAGTAGAAGGAAGCAAACTAAAAAGGACGTTCTCTCGACTAACTCCAACCCAGTCTAAAATGAGTGAGCCCAAAACCCAACCAAAATAAGCCCAATTCATTACACATCCTATGTTTTATCAACAGTCTTTAATGGTGTGTTTGCACAGTATTCTTATAATTTTTAAATTTTTTTTAGTTTAAAATGAAAAAAATATATATATGATTTCATATTGTTTAGATATGCTAATATAAAATAAAATAAAAAATAAAAAATATATATATTTTAATATATTATAAATAAAAAACATTTTAAAGTTCATATTCATAAACCTTACCTAAAAGTGATCACAACCAAAAAGAAGGAAGCAAACTAAAAAATACGTTCTCTCCCGCGCTTTTGCCCTACCATTCAATCAAATATAACGGCTCCACCTCCCTCACATTCTCTAAAAAACAACAAGATCTCTCCCTCTCTCTCTCTCTCTCTGTATATTCACAGACTAAAGAAGAAACAAGAAAAGACTGAATCTTTCTTACATTTTCTCTAATGGAGGAAGGTCAAAAGGAGCCAGTTTCATTTACTTCTGATGATAGTCAGAGTACTTCACAAGAAGAAATTCGAGAAGGTGAACAGAAAAATGAAAGCCTGAACATGATTCTTGATGCTTGGAAAGATTCGTTTACTTTTGAAGATCGGCGATATTCTTCTTCACAACAAAGCTTGCATGATACCATCTTTGTTTGTTCTATTACCACCAAAATTGTAGGCCTCGGAGCTATAGAATTCAATGACCACGAATTGCTTGAATTGGTACGTTATCCACAAAGCCCTTATGATAAGTCAGCTATTAAGGTTTTTAATTCTAGTTCTGTGGAAGTGGGTTACCTTCATATTCCAGTTGCTAAGGTTTTATCTCCTTTAGTCGATCTTCAAAAAATTAATCTTGAAGGTGAGGTGACTAATTCAAGAAATCGATATGATAGTTCTATGCCTTGTCTAGTTAAAATCTTTTCGAAGTCAGATGATACACAGAACGTTCAAAATTGGATTTTGCAGAATAGTTTGTGTTTTTGTGATCAACCTGGTCCAAGTTTCAGGGCATACGAGGGCATGGGAGTTCAAGAAAAGAATATGATAGAGAAATTGGGGACTTTGGAGCCACCAAAGAATGTGATTAAAGCTAAACTTCTTGATCATCAAAAGGAGGGGCTGTGGTGGTTGGTGAGTAAAGAGAAGTCTGATGAGCTGCCCCCTTTTTGGGAGGTGAAAGATGGGTTGTACCTGAATCTTTTGACAATGCATCAAACGGATAGGAGACCAGAGCCTTTTCATGGTGGGATTTTTGCTGATGATCATGGATTGGGAAAGACTCTCACTTTTCTTTCTTTGATTTCTTTTGATAAGGTCGGCACCCTTCCTGAAGCAACAGGTAAGAGGGATATGGTCATGTCTGTTTCTAGTGGGAAGAAGAGGGGTGGCCTAGTGAGGGGAAAGGGCACCGGAGGACAAAAAACACATACCCTTTTGGGTAACAATACGAAAGAAAGTTCTTTGGGCATGGCTGATGAGTCTTCTAGTGCTTCGGTTACTAAGCAAACATTAATTGTGTGCCCTTCTGTTGTGTGTTCAACATGGGAAAGCCAACTACAGGAACACACTCATAAAGGATCCCTCAAGCTATACAAGTATTATGGAAACAGCAGGACAAAGGATGTTGAGGAGCTTAAGAAATATGATATAGTGTTGACCACATATAGAACCTTGACTGCTGAGTGCTTTCGACGCATGCGGTGCCCTTTGATGAAGATCGAGTGGTGGCGAGTCATTTTGGACGAGGCCCATGTGATTAAGAATGCAAATGCCAGGCAAAGTCGGGCAGTCACTAAATTTACTGCTAGGAGGAGGTGGGCTGTTACAGGAACACATATCCAGAATGGATTGTTTGATTTATTTTCCCTGATGGCCTTTCTCCAGTTAGATCCACTCTCTATAAAACGCTACTGGCAAGGCCTGTTGCAGAGACCACTTGCTGATGGGGATGAGAACCTACTTCAGGTAATATCATGCGGCTGATTATATTCAATTCCTGCACTCTGAAATTTTCTGTGCCCACCCTAAGGTATTGACAATGGAATAGACAAATGCATTCTGCAATATTAGGATTACAGTATCCAGGATCTCTTGTAGTGCCACTCATCTGGATTCTTTTACATTTTTATGATTTTCTTTAAAACAATTTCAGGTTTTAATGGCAACCATTTCTCTGCGGAGAATAAAAGACAAGCTTTTAATTGGATTGCCATCTAAGACTGTAGAGACAGTTTCCTTAAATCTTTCTGGAGAAGAACGTGAACTGTATGATCGGATGGAATCAAGTTCCAAGGATTTTGTCGATTACTTTATTTTTGCTGATAGACTACGCAGCCGCTATTCATTTGTGCATTTTTTAGTTTTACGACTTCGCAAGTTATGTGATGATTCGGCCCTGAGTTCTTTGGATCTCACATCATTGCTCCCTTCTGACAATATTCGAGGTATTGTAGACTTCTTCTTGTTCATATTTTTCTTCATTTTGGTTTTACGTGAAAGTCTTGTGATATCATGTGGAAGATAGTTTTTATAGACAGTTATATCACCAAAGAGTTTTACACAGAAAACCTTCTGCAGTTATTTCAAATTATGGAAGTTCTTGCTTAATTTCTGTCATAGAGTATGTATGATCATAGAGCGCTTACCATTTGAAAACTTGATTCCAAGCAGATGCATCCAAACATCCAGAATTGCTTGGAAAGATGATCGATATGCTTCAAGATGGTGAAGATTTTGCGTGTGCAATTTGCGGTTGTCCACCAACTGATGCTGTAATCACGAAATGTTTGCATATTTTTTGCAAAAGATGCATTTGGTACTACCTCCCACGTAAAGAATTCGAGAAAGGCTGCCCAAGTTGTGGTGATCCTATTTCTAAGTCTGGCCTGTTCTCAGCCCCTCGAGAATCTTCCAATCCTGAAAACACTAGAAAAACATCAAGAACAACTCCTTCCAAGGTCTCAGCTCTCATAGAACTCTTGAAGGAATCCAGTGTTGTGAACTCAAGCAGTAAATCAGTAGTTTTTTCACTGTTCGATAAGATGTTGGTATTACTGGAAGAGCCGCTGAAAGATGCTGGCTTCAATACGTTGCAGTTGGATGCATCAACGGATGAAAGAGGACAAGCCGAAATAATCAAGGAATTTGGATCTGCAAGACAAGGCACGGTTCTTCTTGCCAGTCTCAAGACTTCAGTATTCGGCATAAACCTCACAGCTGCTTCCAAAGTCTACCTGTTGGAGCCATGGTGGAACTCAGCTGATGAGGAACGGGCAATAAACTGTGTTCACCGATATGGACAGAAGGAGAATGTAAGAATTGTTAGATTAATTGCTCAAAATAGCATCGAAGAAAGGATATTGGAGATGCAAGAAAGGAAGAAACTGGCAAGTGAAGCTTTCAGAAGGCAAGGACAGAAGGAACGACGTGAGGTTAGCATAGATGATCTCTGTAGCCTCTTATCCTTCTGGACCTGATCAAACAAGGTATATACAACTTAAAGTGCTGAATATCCAAGGCCTGAACAATCCGAAATATCCTATGTAAGAAATTGGCTTGGATCATGGCTTTATTCACTAAGAATATTTCTACAATCTAAATGCAGACTTCAGTCTAGCTTGAATGGATATCATCTCCTACCCGAACTAGATGCAACGTAAGATCACCTACTGGAACAAATCTGAATTTGTCAAATTAATTAGTTGGAGTTAGTTTGTTCCTTGCAATTTGTGCACAGTTCGTCGCCTCTTTCATTGGTATTCAAATGCTGATGGAAATGTTGACGGAAAGAAAAACTCCGATGACATATTTTCTGGTCGACGACGTGTTTCTATTGGCAGATCTGTCGACAATTAAAATACGGATGGAATATTATTCTAAAATATTTTATCAGTATTTTTTAATTTTCTGATAGTGATATTAAACCTAATTATTTTAAAATAAAATCTATTTTTGACTTTATGTTTATGGATTGAAGATTATTACAAAAACTATTTGGGAATGGAAACAGAAAGGGGTTGAACATTTTATATTAATTAAATTTGATATTTGTAATTTTAATTGTTTTAAATTGATAAAATTACATTTAATTTTACCAAATATAACATCAATCAAAAATCTGATTTGTTTCTCAACACTGCGAGCGAGTAGCCAATACCAAGCCAACCAAAACAAATAACAAAAAACAGTTCCAAATTAATCTAATATAAAAAGATTAAATCGATAAAAAATTAAAGAAAAAATTAAAGAAAAAAAAATTATGACTCAAGTCATAGACCTGATTAGGCCCAACAAGCTAGATTCATTTAAATATATGATAAGAAAAATCAATAACAATAAATGGATCAAATTAAAATAAATAGGCGATCATTATAATATGTAAAAAAACGCTTGCCAAAAAAAATATAAAGCTCAACTCCTGGACAACCCAGACAAAATTGGAGAGGGGGGATTGACCCAGAGTTATTAGTATGCTAAAACAACAATCCAAATCGTGAGGCTAATATAAACCTCACAGAAAACTAATAAAAAAAAATTATTATGCTCAATTCCTAATAATCCAAGTATAAAAGGATCAGAATTGAAAAGAAAATCAATTAACAATAAAACACCCAACAACAATAAAACACCAACAACAAACTTGTTAAGTTTGTCAAACCTCATGAACCAAAATCAATTACCAAAAAGGACACTAATAAAATAAAACACCAACAAAACCTGTTAAATTTGTCAAACCTTGTGAGCTAAATCGTGTAAACGGAATAATCTAATAAAAGGTAAAACGAAAAACATTATGAATCCCAATTCTCAAACCAATCAAATGTAAAAAGACAAAATTGAAAAAACAATATTTAAAAAAAAACTTGGTTTTACCTAGAATAACCCGTCAAAACTGCAATTTAAGTCATGAAATCAGAAAAAATCAGTAGAAAGAAAAGTGAAGAAAATCACAAAACCTAATTTTCAACAAACTCAATATTAAAAGATAAAATCCAAAACAAATCAGTATAAAAAAAGATATAAAAAAAAGATATATGTCAGTCCGAGTTAACTTTTTAAACTCGTGACCAAAATCATGAGACCACAATTATTCTATCAAATTAAATCATGAAGTCTAATTTTTAACCAACCTAATATTGAAGAATAAAATTAAAGAAAAAATACTTCTTTTAAAAAAATTCAAAACAAAAAATAAATAACAATAAAAAAAAATTATGATAAGAAGAGTCAGAAGAGAAAAAAAAATGTTAACAAAGTGTCATTGTTGCTAGCTTCTCTCCCAACAAGCATCAACTTGCATGAAAGCTTTGGTTGCATCCCTTCCATCGCCACTAAAGGATTCAATGTTCATTCGTTGAAGGAATCTTCACTCGCAGCTAGAACATGATAGATTCTCCATGCACTGATGTGTGTCATGTAGGTGTCAGTCAGGTTTTCATGTCCATTGACTTTATCCTACCATATCATATTTATCATATTTGTTTTAATTTTAATTTCTTCCATAAATTCTTAATTGTTTTATATAAATAAAATCTTATTTTATTTTATTTTTATTTCCCAAATTCTATTTTTAATCCCCTGTATTCGTTTTTTTCTTATATATGTATAATTTTTAGTGCACAAGAAAATATAATGAATAAAAAAAATAAACAAGGGAGAGCCCAGACCCTGACCTAAAAGCCCAGCCCATTACACATCCCAGTTGTCTTTAACTAACTCTCTCCCAGCCCGCGCTTTTACTCTTCTATTTTATCAAATATAACGGCTCTACCTCCTCCCCTCACATTCTCTACACACAAAGCCTATCTCTCTCTCTGGCTTTCTCTCTCCCTCTGATCACGGACTAAAGGAAGAAAAAAGAAAAGAGTGAATCTTTCTTTCATTTTCTTTGATGGAAGCAGAATTAAAGGAAGAACAAGAAGACGCACTGGGCCTTTACATGAATCTTGATGCTCGTCCAGATTCTTCTTCGTTTGAAGATTGGAAATATTCTTCTTCACAACAAACCCGGTATGAAACCAGCCATGTTTGTTCTTTTATAACCCATATTGTGGGCCTCAGAAGCCACCCTGCTATAGTATCCAGTGACCATGAATTGGTTACACTTGTACGTTATCCACAATGCCCTCGTGATAAGTATGCTATAAAGGTTTTCAATTCTACTTCTATGGAAGTGGGTTACCTTCATGATCAAGCTTCGGCTGTTTTATCTCCTTTAATTGATGCTCAAATGATTAATCTTGAAGGTGAGGTGACTGATTCAAGAACTGGAGATGTTAAGTACTCTGTTCCTTGTCTCGTTAGAGTCTTTTCAAAGTCAACTGACCTAGAGAATGTTACACAATCGATTTTTGGAAATACTTTGAGCTTAACTGGTGAGCCTCGTACAAATCCCCAGACAAATGAGGGTAAGGGGGATAAAGAAAAGGGTAGGATAGAGAAATTGGGGACTTTAGAGCCACCAAAGGAGGTGATTAAAGCTAAACTTCTTGATCATCAAAAGGTGGGTTTGTGGTGGTTGGTGAATAAAGAGAACTCTGATGAGTTGCCCCCTTTTTGGGAGATGAAAGATGGGTTGTATGTGAACGTTTTAACAAGGCATCGAACGAATAGGAAACCGGAGCCTTTGCATGGCGGGATTTTTGCTGATGATTATGGAACGGGCAAACTCTAACTTTGCTGTCTTTGATTGCTTTTGATAAGGTTGGCAATGTCCCTGAAGGAACAGGTGAGGAGGATGAGGGAGTGTCTGTTTGTAGTGGTAAGAAGAGAGGAAGGGTGAGTGAAAAGGGTACTGGAGAACCAAAAACACATACCCTTTTGGATTGCAATATAAAAGAAAGTTCTGGAGGCATGGCTGATAAGTCTTCTAGTGCTTCGTTGGCTAAGCAAACATTAATTGTGTGCCCGTCTTCTGTGTGTTCAACATGGAAAAACCAACTACTGGAGCACACGGAAAAAGGATCGCTCAAGCTACTCAAGTATTATGGGGATAGCAAGATTAAGGATGTTGAGGAGCTTAAGAAATACGATATAGTGTTGACCACGTATGGTGCCTTCGCTAACGAGTCCTTTGAAAGGTGGTGCCCTTTGTTGAAGATCGAGTGGTGGCGAGTCATTTTGGATGAGGCTGATGTGATTAAGAATGCAAATGCCAAGCAAAGTAAGGCAGTCTCTAGGTTGACCGCTAGGAGGAGGTGGGCTGTTACAGGAGCACCCATCCAGAATGGATCGTTTGATTTATTTTCCTTGATTGCATTTTTGCGATTAGATCCACTCTCTAAAAAAGGCTACTGGCAAAGCCTGTTGGAGAGGCCACTTGCTAAGAAGGATGGGAATGGATTCTCGCGACTGCAGGTAATTAATATCATACTGATAAATATTTGCCTTGATTACTGTTTTTGTTTATTAGTTATGTTGGTTTTAAGTCACAACTTGTAATACAACTTCATAGAATTTCAGGATTTAATGCGGCTTTTTCTTTGCGGAGAACGAAAGACAGGGTTTTAGTTGGCCGATTACGACCATAAAGTATAGAGACAGTTCGCTTTAAAATTTATGGAGACGAACGTGAACTGTATGATCAGATGAAAGCAGAATCCAAGAAAGTTGTCCGCACACTCATTGCTACTAGTAGACTAAACAGAAGCTGTGCATCTATACGCGGTGCAGTCGTACGACTTCGCCAGATGTGTAATGATGCAACCCCGTTCTCGTTGTATCTCAAATCATTGCTACCTTCTGACGATATTGGAGGTATTGAAGAGTTCTACTTGTTAATATTCTCTTCAATTTGGTCTTGAATTTTTAATTGCTTAGAGTATATGAAAATTCTTCTGATGTTATTTCGAAGATAAATTTTTGGATAGTGCATTTGTTTACAGAAAACTTCTACAATTATTTCAAGTTATGGAAGTTCTTGCAACATTTCTTTCCTAGCAGTATGATTATAATGCGCTTACCATCTCAACTTGATTGTAAACAGATGCATCAGAACACCCAGAATTGCTCCGAAAGTTGATCGATGTGCTTCGCGAAGATGAAGATTTTGACTGTGCAATTTGTTATTGTCCATCAACTGATGCTGTGATCACAATATGCATGTAAACATGTATTTTGCAAAAGATGCATTCGGACTTGCCTGCAGAGAACCAGAACCAGCTGCCCAATTTGTCGTGGTCGTCTTTCAATGTCTGACCTGTTCTCAGCTCCTCCTGAATCTTCCGATCCTGAAGATCCTAGAAAATCTACAGCAATAATTCCTTCCAAAGTCTCAACTCTCATAAAACTCCTGAAGGAATCTAGGGATGTGAGACCAGCCAGTAAATCAGTGGTTTTTACAATATTCCAGAAGATGTTGGTACTCTACTTGAAGCGCCACTGAAAGACGTTGGCTTCAATGTATTGCGGTTGGATGCATTAACAGATGCTAGAAGGAGAGTTAGAATAATCAAGAAATTTCGATCAGTAGGACAAAACACAGTTCTGCTTGCGAACGTTAAAGTTTCAGGAGCCGGCATAAACCTCACAGCTGCTTCCGAAGTCTACTTAATGGAGCCGTGGTGGAACTCAGAATTTGAGGAACAGGCAATAGACCGTGTTCACCAATATGGACAGGAGAAGAATGTAATAATTGTTAGATTGATTGTTCAAGATAGCATTGAAGAAAGGATATTGATGATGCAGGAAAGGAAGAAACAGGCAATTGAAGCTTTCGGCATGCAGGGACCCAAGGAACGACGCGAGGTTAGCTTAGAAGACCTCTGTAGCCTCTTATCCTTGGAATAACATTCCCATGTGCATGCCTGCATTCACCTGTTCAAACTTGATATTAAGTTCTCTAGGCGGTAGAATAGGGCCAACTTTAATGGTTTTAAGGGTTTGTTTGGGGTGTATATACAACTTAATGTTCATATAGCGCACAGGAGCAATGCATACTTCCTTGTTAATTAGAGTGTCAAATATTTGGATCCATCAACAGTTTTTGTAACGGTTTTAGTTTTTCTCTTCTTTGCTTAATCATCAAAGGTATATGGTAATGGTTTCAGACCTTTTCTCTCCTTGCAGAGCTTCTTTATCACTATTATTTGAATTCTCTATCAGTTTAAACTGAAAAGAAAGAAAAAAAAAACAAATACGTGAATCTTGCTATAATCTTGTATATGGAAGTCATCAAGTATATTTGTTTCATATTCTGATAGAAAAATGATAATAAAAATAATATTATCGGTTAATTAGACCTAAATTTAGGGCACAACATTGTCAGAAAATTCTTATCCTGGTCCGTTAGATCAAATTTCTGAGAAAAGAACAAAGCAAAGCAAAAAAGAGAATTTCCCTCTTCAAGGTTTCCCTCATGTGTGACAATTACAAACCTCACGTACCTGGTACATGTTACTTACCATAACAAGTAAAAGAATCAGGTTAATGACTAATGCGAAGGCTCTAATAAGTCTAAAAGATATATATATATATATATATATATATATATATATAACACAAGTGGTTAAGGCTAGGAAATTTGAGATTCTGACAATGAATTCTGAGGGGCTAGATGAGTGGAGACAATTTTTTGAGGGTGCAAATAGAACTATGTTTGAGGTCATCAGCAATGCCATCACTGTGGCAGCAAAAGGCCACCCTGAAGGGTTCAAACTCAAAAGGGGTGAAATTGTGCAAACAGTTTACTCATCCTTATTTTCCCTGCATTGCAGACATGATCACAATGACCTAATAACCCGGCCTGACAAGGCGGAACGGGAGAGCTTTAAAGTGAACCTCAAAATGGAGGTGTCAAAAGTAATTCGAATGGAAATGCGGTTGATTTGGCAGAAAATGGTTGTGAGGAGACTGTGTGTGACAGTATCAGAGATGATACAGAAATTAAGACTGTCCGAGAAAGAAAATATAGCTATAGCGAAGCAGAGGCCTTTGTTGAAAAGATTGACGAAGAAAAGGTGGTTATCATGGAGGTTTTAAGCATCAAGTCTTTGTCATTGTCTTGAAGAGATTAGTCCTACTTGTTTCTCCCAGACTAATTCAAATTTAGGATCTATTAGCCTAAACACTGTTTAGGGTTTAATTACTGATAGCTGCTGTTATGTGTAAACATTTAACACTTTAGACGCTTGATGTTTCATTCCTGTATTTCACAACATGCTTGAATCTTTCGCAGCGCAATCATTCGACGCATACAAATTAAGCATTTAAGTCATCATTATGAAACATTTGTTATGCTTTACATGGTATAAATTACATGGGGTATGTTTGCAGGCATTTCCATTCTCAATAATCTTCATAAAGTACTTCAAAAAAGTCAGTACTGCAGATTTCCTCTTACTGGACTGATAAACAAGTCTGAATTTATTGCTCTTTAATCTTTACCATTTATCATGTCGTTTTCTTTTTCCTCAAATAGTTTGTTTAGCTGTCATTTCGAACTCCCTCTATACCGAACCTCCTGCTTCTATTGAGTGTTGTTGCAGTTATTCAGAAAGGTGCAGATGCTAGCAGTGCTAAAAATAGGTCGCAACTTACCAAGGAGGTCAGCATTGTTGGTGGGAGAGACCACTGGTGGTGGCTTTGAAACACTCGGAGGGGATAAAACACACTGTTTTATTTCAAGAAACAAGAAGCTTACAATACTGAAAAGCTTACAATACACGCCCTCTCTTTCTCTCTTTCTTGCTAGTGTTTCTCTCTACTCTCTCCACACAGAATAACATAAGCTTAGCTTGCTATTTATACACGAATTCAAAACAAGATAATTCAACCTTCAAGTGTGAAGGCGGCTGGCTGCTGGCGGCTGCGGCTGGTGGCTGGCGGCTGGTCGGTCACAGCTGGTGGCTGGCTGGCTGGTGGTTGCCTTCCTTGACCTTCTAGATTGATTGAGTTTAATTCAACAAATCTCCCCTTTAAACTCAATCGAGGGATGTCATGCCAAGCATGAACTTCATTCTGATAAATGTTTCCCTCTTCAATGGCTTTGTATTTTTGCACTTTTTCTTTTGCATTCTTCTTTGTCTTATAGACCCATTTGACACCTATTGCTTTCTTGTTTTCTGGTAGATGAGTTAGCTTCCAGGTATCATTCTTCTCAATGGCATGTATTTCTTCATCCATTGCTTTAATCTTCTCTTCTGTGATAGCTTTGTTGAAGCTAAGTGGGTCATTGTCTGCAAAGAAACAAAACAAATTTGTATCTTCCATTACTTGAGTGGCATCGTACAGCTCTTCAAGATTTCTCATCCTTCTTGGTTCTTCTGATGAGGATGCTGATGGTGGTGTTGATGATGATGATGCTCCTGGTGTGTTCCTCCTGTTGAATACAGGGAATCTGTGTACCGGACTTTGTGGTTCAGCTGCTGGTATAATCACCGGACTTTGTGGTTCAGCTGTTGGCACAATCGGTTCTTCGACAAGTACTGTTGGTACTTCTTCACCTTCAAGGATCAAATCAATGTTGATCCATTTGACTGCTTCTTTATCATCAGTCCATTCCCAAGATTTATCTTCTTCAAAGATAACATCTCTACTCATAATCACCTTCTTCGTGATGGGATTATACAGCTTATATCCCATCCTTCTTTCACCATATCCCACAAAGATGCATTTCTCGCT
>Ga0325410_1001340_pt1 | contig 27101 bp, 8 predicted proteins | sample PopdelMetagenome_16_FD_206182 | JGI IMG/M metagenome (GOLD analysis project Ga0325410, IMG submission 206182) | Populus deltoides microbial communities from Bellville, Georgia, United States - Xylem-PdIQD-R3 | ecosystem: Host-associated > Plants > Phyllosphere > Stem > Wood/Secondary xylem...
CTTATGGAAATGATCCATAACTGTAAATAGAATTGTAAAAAGAAACAAGTTTGGAACTATATGCAGTAATGAAGAACCAGAAACCAGCATGACACCATGCAATCAGCTAGTGGAATAGGAACGGATGACATTTAGAATGGGAAGAATATGAATATCCCGTCACATTATAAAGTTGTTAAAATAATCTAAAACAATTTTCTCCTTTAATCAATAAGCATGTTAAAGAGGTAGAAATTTAAGAAACACACCTCACTGAATCCAATTCCAGATTTCTCATCTTTTTTTGATCACTTAAGCGCTGATTACAGAACTTCTGGCATCTAAAGGGAAGTGAAACAGGTGAGCCAAGTTTCTCAAAGCATATGAAAATCCTCCCTTCAGTATATCACGAAGACACACGCATAATACTTCTACTGTTCAGTGCTTAGATAAAATCTTAAAAACATGTAGCAAAGAAAATATACCCCTTTCTTAGATCAGAAGTGGTGGATTTGGAATCCATCAATTCCTTGGTCATCCATCGAGGAACGTTTAGGTAATGGTCAGTTTGCAGATTTTCATCTCTGCCAAAGAGAAGGAAAACAGTCAACACATAATTTCATCTTCCCAGTTAAACCATCTTGCAAAACAAAGATCCTACCAGAGCCCAACTCCTAAGACAGCTCAACAACCCATTTCCCCATTCAAACTACATATTCAAGACAAGCTCACTGGATGTGGTTCATGAAGATCCAGATACTTGGAAGGATTGACAAAGATTTATTAAACTGGGGTGTAAAATGAAGTTGGAAAGGATTTTAAGACATTGTCAATTTCTGGTTATATGCTTGCCTCAAACCAAAGACCGTCTGCCATCAGTTGCTCTACCTGCACCTTCCGTACTATTCTGTGGTTGAAAGGAATGACCGAGACTAATTTTAGCAATGGAATTCACAGAGAAATATGATCCATGTCTCCAAACCCATGACACCTACCAAATACCTGAAGATGATTAAACCCTTATGGAATGTGGGGCTGAGATGTTTCCTTAAAGTGCCAGAGAGAAGCACAAGTTGAAGGAAGGTGTGCTGACAGTTTTCTTGATGGATGACGATTGCTATTCCTTACAGGACCTAGAATCAGGAGAAACATGGGCACCTCTGAGAAAAATTCTATTATGCTTTTGCGATTGCTAGTGAAATGAACCACTCTTGTTTGGTTGACTGAACACGATGGTATTTTTCTCTTGAAAATATAATTACATACAATATCATGGAGTGTGGATTTTCATAGAAATATGCAAAAAACCAAATGCTTATTCAGAGGCCTAATAGCATCCTGGTCAGTTGAACAGAGAAGAGTCTTTGTAACTCACTTGAAACTGAGCTGGTCAAATGAAGCGATGTGCGTCCTATTCTTCTGCTTCTTATGTAAAAACAAAAATCAGCTTAGTGAGCATTCAAATCAGAAGTTGTTTCAAATAGCAGCAGCAAATCCTTCATCACACTGAATCTCTGAGTTGCTAGAGTTACTTGGAAGCATTGTTTCTTTGTCCACATAATCCCACAATGAGAACTCCTGGTTCAGCAAAACTCAAAAGAATTGCACGTATCTCCTCCTGCAAAACCCCATGCTGGATTAATGAGCAGAGCTTGCACTGATAAGCATAAATATTAACTCATTGTTGAACGAGCTCAAGAAGACTTTGTCCCCTTTACCTTTTCCAACTCGCATTTCTGAAAACGTAGCCATGATTTTTGGGTCTCTTTGGCATCTAGTTCTGGTCTCCGCCTTTCAGCTACTAACAAAAAGCTGCTCTTGCTTTATCCAGTCCGAGTCCCCTACATAAGGCTCTTCCCTTTGTCCTTTCCGGCCTCAAAATGCTTTCACCTGGTTGAGCTAGTAATCCATCTGAATAAGAAAAAACCTCTTGGATTCAGAATTGCAGCTAGTGAAATGAAGTAGAAGTCTAAAAGTGCAGGAAAGTAGGACATGTGAGAGGCTGATTCATTGTATAATCTGCATATGAGTTTATGCTTAGCAAAGCAAGCCTCGCTAATGAATTGAAACAAAAGTTGAATAGAAGTTGTCAAAATACCGAAGACAATTAGTTCAAACCCAACATGTTTATAAATCACTAAAGTGTTCAAACCAAAAATTTCCCTAACTTTCCACCAGTCTTGATAATCACAACCTTTTTGCCTAAAAAAAGGAAACGTAAGTATACACTTCAAAACTGCTAATTGATTAATGTTCTGGTTACATGTTTACCTCATAAAGGATCACCATAAAAGACCATCTTCCACCATTTGGTCCACCAGAAGCTTCCAAACTATTCTATGCAATCTTATTGGAAGAGAAGGACGATCACTAATATTAGCAATGCAATTAATGCAGCAAAGTTGAATAATTGGCAGCACTAATCCACATCTTCAAATGCTTGAGACTTACCAAAAAAACCCAGATGATTAAACCCTTCTACAGGCTGAGACGTTTCCTTAAAATGTCAGAGGGATGCACAATTGAAGGTTTCTTGACCGGTTGCTCGTGAAATGAACCGCTCTTGTTTGGCTGACTGAACAAGAAACTGTGTTTCTCCTTAAAATATACTAGTAATCATAACAATAATTACGTACAATATCACCATAACTATGGAGATTGGATTTTAATGGAAAGATGCAAACAACCAAATACCTGTCGGAAATCAAAGCTAGGGGCTGGCTGCGCAGCACGGAGCCCTTGTTTTTTTTTGCACTAGATCTTCATCTGCCGTTTCTGCTAAAGATTAAGCCAGCAAAAAATCCAGCAGAGTTAAAGCTTGAAATTATTCAATTAAATTATAAAGATAGGAATCAATTATTATCAGCTTTGCATAGAAAAGGGACCTTATACAAAAACATAAAAAATCAGATGAACAGAAAAAATGAAACAAAAAATTAGAAAAAAATGATTGGAGAGTCATATAAACCCAAAAAGTTTGAAGAGAAGAACCAACCTGAGGAAATTGGTAGTAAGATTGTGCTCCCTTACTATTTATTTAATTGGGTGAGTTGCGCTTATTCCTAGAAAATTTGTTGTGCAAGCAATTAATCAATGCGATGAAAAAGAAAGAAATTAAACGAATTAAATTTAATATAATTAAAGACAGCCAGATTTATAGAAATTCAAACTTACCTCACTATGGTAAATCGATATGTGGGATATGAGAAATCTTGGGCCACTCAGACCCACTGCCCTCCGTGCAATTTCGCTTCAAAAGCGAACAGCTCCTAATTATCAGACGTGTTAGTTTGGAGAGGCTTTGCATGGCTGTTGAACTTGGCAGATACTTGAGATTCTGACATTCCCAAATTGTAAGCTCTTGAAGAGAAGAAAGGTTGGCCAACCAATCTGGCAATGCTTCCTCAAATCCCTCTCCGTTGAAACCATAGATCTTTAATTTCGTAAGGGAGGTGAGGTGTTGAAGTTGATGTGGTAGACTCTTCAGTTTCTTCCACCCAATTATCTTAAGCTCTTCAAGGGAGCCACCTAGGTGTTGGATTGAATTCATTCCAGGAAATGCCTCCAATTCCTGCGAGAAACCACCAATTTGCAACCCCTTCAATTGGTTGAGGCCGCAGAAGAAATCTTCCGGAATATGACTTAAATTTCGACACCAGCTGATATCTAATCGAACAAGAGAATGTAGTCTTCTTTTTAAACCATCAGGAACTGACTTGAATTGATCACAGCATCTAATGACTAGTGATTGAAAACGAGAAGGCCACACTTCTCCTCCATGTAAATCATCAGAGAAGATAAGCTCCCCGCAGATCTTGATGTTCAATTCCTTCATATTTGCGTAGGATAGTGGCCAACTAATTCGAACACTTGCTTTTCCACACCAACCAATGAATACACTTGTAAGAGAACGCGATTCTAGAATAACAGGCGATACCAGATTGTAGCACGTAGAAATAGACAATGCCTCCAGAGCTATGCAGCTTTGAAGGCTTGGAATGGATGACAGATTGGAACAACGCCTTATGGTTAAATATTTAAGAGATGTCGCAGAGGCTTGGAATTCGCCAGATATATGACTCAATGCATCACAGTCTCTGATTGTCAATCTTACAAGTTTTTATGAAAGATGGCTCATGGATGGAATGCTTTCTAACTTGGGACACCCATTAATGTTCAACTCTTCCAGGCAAGGAAATGCTACTTCCATTCCACCACTGCTATAAAACTCCTCACCTATTATCTCCACAACATCCATTCCTTCTATCTCAAGAATTTTAAGATGAGAAGGATGTCCTGCTGGAGGAAGTTTTTTACAGCCTTTCAATTTCAGCACCACCAAATTATTGAGTATTGGCATCAAAAACCATGGTGGGAATTCATCACCCTGATAATTCTCAATCTCTAAGCTTCGTATGTCTGGGTGAGGCTGGAGGCCTTCCAATACATCCTTGTAATTGATGCTGGAGCTGCTGCTTTCTCTTTCTGAACTCCATACCAATACCAATGTGTTAATATTTTCTTTTCCAGACAGGTTTGCTCCCTTGGCTTCTTCTTTGTCTCTTACATGCTCCAGATTGACTATTCTCAACCTCCCTCTTAGTTCCTTCAAGCATCCCAGTTCTTCAATTTTGTGGCCCTTATCCTGACCCACTTCAAAGAATGGCAGTGATCGAAGACCAGTTAAGCATCCAACATCAGCTGGCGTATGACTAAAGTCAATATGTCTCAAGCTCACCAAATATTCCATTTTGTTGGGAAGCTTTATGAGTGGCCCGCAGTCGCTGAATCTTAAGGTTTGCAAAGGATAGAGCTTCGTGATGGATTTTGGAAGCGCTTTGATGTCTGTTCGTGAAACGTCGAGATATCTCAAATGTTTCAGCCTGCAAATTGAATCTAGCAACTCTGTCATACGAGCATCATTCAAGGTCAGACTTCGCAAACCTCTAAATTCCCAAGACTTGTCAAGGAATCTTGAGAATAATGTACGCAATTTTCTACCATCATACATTAGAAATGCTGGTTCATTTCTCTCATCAGAAGAAATGAGATTTAGATGTCTTATAAATGTACCGTCTATAGCTGAGCCAGGCTTCAGAATCACTGTCTCCGATTTTGTCACCATCAAAGCTAGATCGTGCACGAGATTGGGCATCTTGCAACAGATTACATTCCGAAGCTCATCCGTTTGGAAATCTTGGAAAAACGAACGTGCAAGCAGGTCATTAAAGTTTCTATCACCTATATGTTCCATCTCTCCATCAGATGGCCCAAGCAACCCTTCAGCCATCCAAAGCTGAATCAGTTTCTCCCTTTCAATCTCAAAATCTTTAGGAAAAATAGAACAATAAGAAAAACAGCGTTGCAGAGAAGTAGAAGGCAAATTATCGAAACTTAATTTCAATATTTGTAAAACTTGATCATAGTGTGACATCTCAATAGCATCACTGTCTCTTATTGAACTCCATTTATCCTTGTCCTTTTCAAAAACCAACATACTCCCTAAAACTTTAGCAACTACTGGCACCCCCCCACACTTTTTTGCAATATCTATTCCGATAGCCTCCAATTCTGAAGGAATCGACTCTCCTTTTCTAGACACTATTTCCCTAATAATTGACCAACATTCATTATTTGACAGTTGTTTCAGCTCATGACTACATGCAGTCTGACTCTCCATTATTGATGCTGTTAGTCTACTACGAGTAGTAACAACAACAACATTCCTATTATTACCACTAATTTTTAATAGACAATCCCTTAAAATCTCCCACTTCCCATGTTCTTCGTTCCACACGTCATCAAGTATGAGAAGAAATGTTTTAGTCTCTAACTCTTCTCGAAGATGTGTCATTATTGCATCCATTCCAGTTATCCCACCAGTGTTTTTACCAAGAGTTAGCAGCATTTCTCGTAAAATCCTTTCATCGTCAAAACTATCAGAAACACAAATCCAAAATGTTACATCAAAAAGTTTTCTATCTATAACTTCTCGGTGCACCATTTTTGCTACAGTAGTCTTTCCGAGCCCGGCCATTCCCACTATAGGAATGACAGAAAGAACTTGTTGGCTGCAAGAACTAATCAACAAGTTAATAATTTTAGAGACATCATCGCCCCTTCCTTTGACAACTTCTGAGCTGCATAAGAAAGAGTCTGTCATTGACTGGCGTCTAGGTTGAGGAGTTGTATCTGCAGATAGAACTCTAGGCTCCAACGAATTTGCTATTTCTTGAAGCTCATCAAAGGACTCATTGATCTTTTGAAGTTCTTGGGTCAACCTCAGACCAAATGCTATTGGGTTGGAGAGAGAGAAGAAGCTACATACCTTCCCTCTCATACTGTCTTGAGTCTCTAGCTGCCGTTGAATAATCTCATAACCAAGCTCATCCAGCACATCTTCAGCTTGGTAAGCTGTGTCTATAACCTTATCCAACCAAAGCCTCCACATAACAACCGTAATTTGTCTTTCTTCAACAACTTGTAGCACTGCTTGAATCATGATCAATTTCGACATCAGCTTTTCCAGCTCTCCCTTAAATCCCCATGCAATATTGATCCCCTGAGCTGCACGAGCTGCAGCAAGTGAACCAACCCTCTTCAAAATCTCCTCAGCCATATTTTCTCTTGGGTAACTATTAATGATAAGGAGGAAATGCTTTGAAAGTTTTGGAAACAATAGAGGTGAAATTACTCGATACTGAAAGGCATCAACCTTTTAAAAGGCTAATTTTATCTGTCGGTGGAAAAAGTAGCATGACTTGTGGCTCTGGTTATGATGAAATTTTTAGTACATTAGTCATTACTAAGTATGTAGCTATACGAGAGTTTTAAAATCAGACTCGGCAGTCGAGTTGGATTAAAGCTTGGATTAATTTAATTTTAAAAAAATTAAAATAATAAAAATCTATATGTTATAATTGAGTTTTTGATCGGGTTTTATCGGGTTAGCCTGAGTTTCAACTTTCTCTATTTTTTCTTAAACCCAGCTCAATTTCAACCTCAGGTCGGCCGGATCTTGGATCAATTAGCTGGGCTAGGTTTCAAAACTATAAGCTAGACAGTATTTTTGTGTTTTTTTTGAAAAATATAATTACTTTATTATCCTTGAAAAATACAAAAATCACTTGGATTTAGGGACTTTTTAATCTTTATCCTGATTTTAAAGCAAGTAAATTATTTAATTATCTTTGAAAAATAAAAACAATTGTCTTTAACTCTTGTATCATTTATATATGTTCATATAATAGTTATTGGATGTACTTGAAGCAGTAGAGTAATTTAATAAATAAAAAAATAAAAAAAAATTAGGTGAATAATGTCAGTTGTCTTCGAACGATGCGTGTAGTGTCTTCTAGTGACAAAAACCATGATTCTGGAGTGGCTTTCAAAGCATCCTGGCATCCCCTCTAGGAATAAGGAATGCATGTAGCATTATGGTGGCCAGTGTTGTTTTTTTTCCTCTCTCTTTTCTTGATTTTTGTGTTGAAATAAAAAAAATCAAATTAGACCTTAAAATTTGTTACAATTAAGATTTTATTCATATTCTCTTTATTATAATTTTTAAAATTTAGAATACTTTATGAAATTAAGAGGTTTTTTCAAATTCATCCTTATTCTCTTTATTGCAAAAAATTTTTATTTAGAATAGTTTATTAAATTAAGAATTGTTTTCAATTTCATCCCCAATCAATATTTTCATCTATCAGATTTGATTCTTAATCTTTTAATTATATTTTTTAAAAATTTAGATGGTTTTTGCAATTTTTTTTTTTTTACAATTTCAACATTCTTTAGTTTTTTTCCTGTCAAATTTATTCCTATTTTTTATTATTGTATTTTTTTGACCTTGTAAATTTTTTTTAGATTGATTGTTTTATTATTATTTCATCATTCAACATTTAAGTAGTCGGGTATTTAGCTTTTTAGTTAAGTTTATGTCTAAATTTAACAATTTACGGGTTTAAAAGATTAACCTTGGTTTACGAAGTTGACATGGTTTCTTTTCCTTTGTTTCCCATCTTCCAACATTTTGTTATTTTTTAATTCACTTTTTATTGTATTTTTTAGTTGTTTTGAAAAAACATGAGTTGCCTTAGTTTTTTTTTGTTTGTTCTTATCTTCGTTGAATTTAGCTTTTCTAAAGGAATTTTATTTTTAGATTGAATTGATTAATTTTAACTTCCAACATTTGATTTTGTAAGTGTTGAGCTTTTAAATTGAGCTCGAGTCAAGAATTTAATGGATTGCAGATCTAAGAGTTTAGCTCGGGTTTACAAGATTCACTTGGATTTGCTTAGTTTTTTTCTTCTTTTTTGAAGTTTTTTTTTCATATTTCATTCCCTAACATTTGTTTTTACTCTTTTTCTATAGGATTTATCTTTTTTTTTTAAATAACAAAGGCTATTTTTTTTTTGTCTTTGTTAAATTCTTTAAAATGAATTTTATTTTTTAATTAAATTAAATTTATTGATTTCATCCTCTAGTATTTAATTTGAGGCAATACCTGAAGAATTTTTGTTTTTTAATTCTTTTTAAAAATTGATATTCTTTGATTTTTTTATCTTTTTTTCTATAAAATTATTCTAATATCACATTTTAAATTATGGATTTAACAGGTTTACCAGGTTTGATTCAAGTTTTTTTAATTAATTTTAATCCTTTTTTATCTCGAGCTCGATGAACAAAATCTTCTAATTTCGTTTTAAAAAATTGTATTATTTTGATTTCTTTCCTGCCATAAAAAAATAATAGGCTGAGAGGGGGAAATTAAAGGAGAAAAGAAAGTGAATTGCATTCGAATGTTGTGACCATTCGAGCGCAGTTTTATCTTTTATTATACGCACCGTTTTATTTAGTTTCGTTTCCACTTATTAGTTTTCCTTCCATGGGTGGCGTGACAGAGAGAGCTGGTTATGCATTTTATAATGAGAAGATGATTAGTGATTGATGATTTGATTGGATTCTCTCTCTCTCTCTCTCTCGCCCCCGCCCCCCGCCCCCCACCCCCCCCCCCCGAATAACACTTTTTTGTATCTCAAACTGCTTTGCTCATTCCATTAATTCATGTAGACTGTTAGTATTGGCTCCATTGAGATCTCACTTGCCCTAAGGGGTGTCAGAGCCTCGAATCTTTGAACACTAAGTATGGCAAAAATTGACATAAGGTCTTGATATCTCAGAAGACTGGAGAATTCCTTTAACTCCATTAACAAATAGCAAACACAAAAATATGAGCAAGTGATAAAGTTACTAGAGGTATATAAGCAGAAACTAGAAAATGCTCAAGCTAACTATGAAGCCAGAATAGGAGAATTGAAGGACCTTATTAGTGGGCTCTCGTTTCAACAAGGTTTGATTTTGCAGAAGCCACTAACTACTCATGATGTCATGTTTTACATTGCGTTTTGAAAATGTTTTTGAAAAAATTTAAATTTTTATTTTTGCTTCAAATTAATATTTTTTGATGTTTTCAGATCATTTTGATATGCTGATGTCAAAAATAATTTTTAAAAAATAAAAAAAATATTATTTTGATGTGTTTTGAAATGAAAAGCACTTTAAAATTAAAACAACCGCTACCACACTTTCAAACACACCCGACTCAAGACTTTTTTAATGGGGGTTCGGCTTCAAAAAAACCTGCTAAACATGTGAAGGGGGCATCATTCCTATAAGATACATAAGCTTATAAAGAACTTCTCATGCTTTGATGGTGATAATACACATAAATAACTTTATAAATGCAATCAATACTTATATAGAGGAGATATATAACTATAAGAAACTTGAATTAACTTTTTTATTATTTAGATGGTATGGCTTTTTATTGGCATCAAAATCTCATGAGGAGTTTAGGAGGTCAAGAGATTACATAAGGTAAGTACGCGGATGCTTTATATTATATGTTTAGGAGGGTAAAAGGATCCTTTAGAAGAGTTAAAAGATCTTAAATAAAATGGAAGCTTAGAGGTTGATATCTACGATTTTGATATTTTATAGAACAAGGAATTAGTAAGAAACAAACTTTGGTGTTCTTTATGAGTGGTATGGAGGTAAAGATTAAGCACCTAGTTAAATTATTTGAACCAAAGACATTAAAGCAAGCCTATAATTTAGCTAGTCTACTGGAGAATATCATATCCTATCAAATAAACCATCATAGCAACCTTAAACATTCCACACATACCATGACCTAAACTACTTAGCCCAAATTTAGCCAACACCCAATCTCTAATAGAAACACATCCTCTCTCACTATTAATACCTTAAAGTCACTTCAGCCTAGTTTGTTAGTTACACTTACTCAAAATTTTCCCAATAAACCAATCCTAAAACCAACCAAGTCATTAAGAAACATAGAGTTAGACGAGAGAAGATCTATGAGGTTGTTTTTTGGTGTGAGGAGAAGTTTGTTCCAGGTTATAGATGCAAAAATAAAAAAACTTTATTCTTTGTATATTGTAGAAGATGATAATGACATGGAGGAAAAAGATAAATGAGACAGTAATTTCAATTATGAAACTATTACTCCTCATATATCCATTAATACATTGGAGGGTATCAATGGATTTCATACTTTTAGAGTAATTACAAAAGTGGATAAATATTCACTATTCATTATGATAAAATCTACTAGGACCTATAATTTCACTAACTCAAAAGTGGCTAATTAGTTAAATGCAACTTCACATGCATTAAACTCTTAATAGTGGAAATTATCAATGAGGGAACTATGATTTGCTTAGTCATGTGTAGAGATTTCAAATGAAAGATGCAAGGAGCAAATTTTATGGTTAAGATATTTAGTTTTAAATTGAACAATTATGATATGGTATTAGGCATTCAATGGCTGGCCATGTTAGGCAACATTGTATCTAATTACAAATAATTATAGATGTCATTTTAATGGCAGGGTCAAGAAGAAATAGTTGAAGGGGAAGAACCTGTACAACTTTAAGTCATTGGGTTTGAGCAATTTAACAATTTGATGAACATTGCCTCTAAACTAGTATGGATTAGTTTGAAGCTTAAAAATAGTGGGAAAAGGTGGCAAGGTTTCATGTTCCATGACTACTATCTTTGTCATGATTTGATCCCCTGATCCATGACTAGCACATAGACAAGTTCCCCATCTAGGTTACTTATCTATGCGAGCCTAAACTTTTTCTTTGAATTCAATCATAGAATTCAATCATAGTTATATGTAGCATTTGATATCATAATTAATTCTATAATATAAATTATTTATCTTAATACAATCTTTAATATCATTTAGTAAATGTGGATTACTAACTAGATATGACAAAATAATATCAATTACAATCAAAAGAGCAAGTTCTAGAAGTCCAATAAAAGCGACCACTTAACAAAGTTAGAAGCCTGAAAAAGATAAATAATGAGAGTAAATAACACTCAATATACACCTATAAAGTAATACAATAATAATAAAAAAAATATATACAAGTTTGGCTTTAGGCTTTTACAAGTGAGTTTCATAAGGAGACCATAACAAGAAATATCATGAGGTAAGGCTCGTTAGAAAATCAATATGTAGTGAAAATAATGCTCTAGATTATGAGATGATCAGTCACCACAAGTTGGTGACTCCCCCAACCAACTACGATTCAAAACTACAATATGCATAAAGGCTAACATTATCATGTTAGCATAAATATTCTTACTGGCATACCATAAGATCATAATCAAACAAAATATAATCATTTTTTAAAGTCTCAACTCATACAATCAATTGAATGAGGAGCTATCAATTCAGATGTACATAATATCTCTTATCAATAAATCAATTTTAATAAGTGATCATGATTTATCATAAACAATAGATAATAAGCAAAATACGTATTACCAAAAAACATGATCCATTTCATATTAATAATCCAAATATCTAAAATATTCCTCATGCATACAAAATATTATTCACTCACCTAACTCAAAAGTAGAAAAAACACAAAAGTATATATCGAAGGAACCATACTGATGCTCAGCGGGTGGGATATCAAGAGTATCTGAGTACAAAAAAATACATACTTTAAAAAAAACTTGAAAAGAACATAAAATCTATCTAATATACTTAGATTAGGGTCTAACTCATAACTCTATATATTTAGAGACCAAACTGGCCCTTCTTCAAAAACCCAAAAATCAAATGGTTGCTTGAAATTCTAATTCAAAAGAAAAATTGATAAAACTTGATAATAATTAACTAATAAACCTCAATTATTCATCAAAACCAATCTGAAAAACTGAAATTGTAGCAAGGGATGAATTTGGAATTTTCTTAGATTTTTAGGGGTCAAATTGTAATCTGGCTGAATTTAAAGGATCAAGCTAAAAAATATCATAAACTTATAACCATACTGAAATTTTATCCATAATTCATCCTTAATTCTGTTCAAAAGCTTAAATTATGCTCCAGGTACCAATTTGCTATTTTTCAAAATTTAAAAACTAAATTATAATTTTCACAAATAAAAAATCAGACTGGGATTTTGTTATCATACTTACTGGGAAGCGAACTAGTTTAACTATAATTTTTTTCATAAAAGATTAACTTGAATTAGTTACACTGAATATTAGAAAAATAAAACAAAATATATGTGTGTGTGAATAGTGTTTTGGTAATGCAATTATTAAAATGAATAGTGTTTTTATAATATTTTAGCCAGAACCTTTATATTATTTTATAGTGTTGTTAAAATGTAAGAAAATGTACGTGGTTATTACTAGAAATGAGAATGATGCATGCCCAGCTTTTCAAATTTTAATTTAGTGACAAGTTGGCACATCTTTCATAACTAATTAGTCAATTTTAATGAAAAAAATATGTAAATATTAATAATGTGTTCTTTAATATCAAGAAAAAAAATTAAAAGTGATTCAAAAAATCAATGCATATATATAATAAAATAATATAAAAATCATATCCGTTAATAAATATTAAAAAGCTGTCAACGCAACATTACATATAGAATTTCAAATTAATTTTGAATAAAGATGTAAAATGTGATAATGTTGCAATTGCGTTTCATTGTAAAATTTTTTAATTAAAAAATACAAAGGTGCTTTTTACATTGAACAAAATAAATTTTAAAATATATAAAATAAAAAACCGAGAAAGAGCTATTTATGCTTAAATAAAAGGATAATCATTATAGTAAAAACAAAAATAAATAAATGTACAAATATTTAACCAGAATTTTTCCTTTTAGTTTACTTTTTTTTTTTAATCTAAGAGGTTATTTTTTTTACTAGGAACAAATGATTTTTATTTTTATATACACATAATGAAAATACATTTTATTTATATAAAACATAAAAAAATTATAGATAAATTAGAATAGATCATTGAAATATCAAATACAAACAAAATAATTAAAAAAAACAGTTGTTATATAAAAAGGTGAAATAAAGAATTTAAAAAATGAGAAAGAGGGTATTAATTTAAATAAAATTAAAAAACAAACTAATACAAACAAAAAAAAATACCTATTAAAAGGTATCAATTACGCGGGTTTATAAAAATGACAGGTCTGTATATATGTGTTTTTTTAAAAAATAAAATTGAAATAGAGGACATGAAGGTGAATTTAAAAAAAAAAAAGACAGATGAAAAGAAATAAAGATTGATCATGAAAGCTCAATTGTCTTTATCTTTCCCTCAATGATAAAAAAAAAAAACAAAACAAAACAAAAGATTAAAATCCCACTTGCTATGAACCATCATCTCCTCGGCTGCGAAAGAAAGGGCTACCTCAGCATGTTTTCTCTTTGGTAGCCATTGATGACAAGGGAGAAATGCTTTGAAATAATAGCTTTTTAATTGGGTGTTAGTTCAATGCAAAGTGGGTATAGGCTGTATAGCTTTTGACCCAGCAGGGATGAACTCTATTCACAGAAAAGGATGCTTTAATGCTTTCCTTTCCATCGCTTTTTCTGAAGAAAAATTGGTGATTGCTTTCTTTGAAACGGCACCCACTTGTGCCGCCGAAAGGAAACATTTGATGGTGCATTCCTGCATTACCTCCCTCTTTCTAAAGAAAAGTTTCTTGATAATGCATCCTTTCTTGTCTTTCCAAATCAAAAGGTTTTGATTCCTAGCTTTTATTTTAACTCAACTGATCTGCTGTACAGTTCTTCGATAAAATCAATTATTAGAGTTCAAAAAATTAGGAAACAGCATTGCCTCCTGTTTTCTCAAGAAAAGTGTTTCTTGATAATGCATCCTTTCTTGTCTTTCCAAATCAAAAGGTTTTGATTCCTAGCCTTCATTTCAACTCAACTGATCTGCTGTACAGTTCTTCGATAGGATCAATTATTAGAGTTCAAATAATTAGGAAACAGCATTGCCTCCTGTTTTCTCAAGAAAAGTGTTTCTTGATAATGCATCCTTTCTTGTCTTTCCAAATCAAAAGGTTTTGATTCCTAACCTTCATTTCAACTCAACTGATCAGCTGTACAGTTCTTCGAGAGGATCAATTATTAGAGTTCAAATAATTAGGAAACAGCATTGCCTCCTGTTTTCTCAAGAAAAGTGTTTCTTGATAATGCATCCTTTCTTGTCTTTCCAAATCAAAAGGTTTTGATTCCTAGCCTTCATTTTAACTCAACTGATCAGCTGTACAGTTCTTCGAGAGGATCAATTATTAGAGTTCAAATAATTAGGAAACAGCATTGCCTCCTGTTTTCTCAAGAAAAGTGTTTCTTGATAATGCATCCTTTCTTGTCTTTCCAAATCAAAAGGTTTTGATTCCTAGCCTTCATTTCAACTCAACTGATCAACTGTACAGTTCTTCGAGAGGATCAATTATTAGAGTTCAAATAATTAGGAAACTGCATGCCCTTCACAAGGCATTGGCTTTTTCACATGAATATTATATAGATCTTCATTGTAACCCTTGTGCAAAGTCCACTTTCTTATGCATGACCTTTGTTTAATTGAAAGTTTTCTATCTTGAATCACAAATCTTTTATGTTTGAAAGATATCGAAATCAATGAATCATGATCAATCTTTTCCGGAGAACATTAGTTTTTCTCCGTTTATAATCTACCCCTGTAATAGGAGGATTTATATGTTCGATCGCATTAATATTTTAACTCATCTAGTTACAAGTCTAATCTGAAATAAATTATAAGATAATGGGTTTTTGAATCAATCATTATCATTATTATTAAATCCAACTTAGCTAGATAAGTTGATTTGAAAATCGATTGATCACATTAAATTAAGTAAGAATTAATTTTATGTGATTCTATAAACTCAATTTATTAATTAATGATCTAAACAAAACTTGATTTAAATTTAAAAATAAAAAATTAATATGATATCATTTTTAAAAAAAAAATCTTGAAATAACACTATAACCGAATCAATCTACTAAACTTGAAATGAAAACTTTGACCTATAAAATGAAAACACACACCTATAAAAATGTTCCAATCGTTTCTTATTTTGGTTCGAGAAGTTGCATGCGCGGACATAGCATGAAAAAGTCCAGAAACCATATAACTTAATTTGTGCCATTGCCTTGAAAACTTATATTGGGCCATTGCCTTGCGTTAGTGTGTAAACTATCCACATATACTGGGCTACAAGCCCTATCACTTATTCTGTATACTTGGGCCCTGCAGTATTATATGTGATGCAATTTTTGAAGATATTCAATGGGCAGAGCTTGTACTGATAATACTGAGACCTTATCTTTGTTACCATGTCTATTGAAGATCAAGCAAGCCTGCCAATTTTAGAAATGAAACAGAAGGTAAGAAACTCTGGTGAGACAGAGGATTGAAATATGTTGAAATCAGTAAGTAGGCATCTAAGGGTTGACTGCCATAATAAAGAGCTGGGAATTTTCTCCTTTTAATCAATAAACATGTTAAAGAGCTGGAAATTTAATAAACACACCTCACTGAAACCGATTCCAAATCTCTCATCTTGTTTCGATCACTTAAGCACTGATTACAGAACTTCTTGGCCTCTGGCATCTGATGGAGAGTGAAACGGGCGAGCCAAGTTTCTCAAAGCATCTGAAAACCTCCCTTCTGAATAACACAAAGACACGACACATAACACTTCTGTTCAGTGCTTAGATAAAATCTTAAGAACGTACAACATAGAGAACGTACATTTCTAAGATCAGAAATGGTGGGTTCGGAACACATTGATTCCTTTGTCATCCATCAAGGAAATTTTGGGTAATGGTCAGTTTGCTGATTTTCATCGCTGCCATAGAGAAGGGAAACAGTCAACAGATAATTTCACTATTAATTTGATCTTACCAGTTAAATGAATCTGCAAAACAAATATCCTAAGAGAGCCAAACTCCTGAGACCGCTCAACGACCCATTTACCCACCCAAACTACATATTCAAGACAAGCTCACTGGATGTGGTTCACGAAGATCCAGATACTTGGAAGGATGAACAACCCTCCAACGGAATTTTTAAATTCAAGCTCATCAAATAAGAGAGTTCTGTTGACAAGATCATAGCTGTATATCTAAAATCATCTTGCATAATTTACATGTAATTATATTAAAATGGCCCCCATTAGCAGTCCTTGTTAAAAATCATCGGTTCATTTTACAGAAAATATCATTTTTTTAACAAACTACTCTGTTACTTTTTATATTGTTATGTTGACAAAGATTTATTAAACTAAGGTATAAAATGAAGTTGAAAGGATTTCAAGACGTAGTCAATTTCTGGTTATATGCTTACCTCAATCCAAAGACCATCTTCCATTAGTTGCCCTACCTGCACCTTCCGAACTATTCTGTGGTTGAAAGAAATGGCCGAGAGTTATATTAGCAATGGAATTCACAGAGAAAAATTATCCATATCTTCAAACGCATGACACCTATCAAATACCTGAAGATGATTAAACCCTTGTGGAATGTGGGGCTGAGATGTTTCCTTAAAATTCCGAAGAGAAGCACGTGTTGAAGGAAGGTGTAATGACAGTTTTCTTGATCGATTGACGATTGCTATTCCCGCCAGGACTTGGAATGAAAAAGTGTATCATGCTTTTGCAATTGTTTGTGGAATGAACCACTCTTGTTTGGTTGACTGAAAAAGGAAGTATGTTTCTCCTTGAAATATAATCACATACAATATCATAGAGTGGATTTTCAAAGAAATATGCAAACAACCAAATACCTGTCAGAAGTCATAGGAAGGGGCTGGCTGCGCAGCATGGAGGACTTTTCTCTTTTTTACCGGATCTTCATCCGCCAGTTCTGCTAAAGATCAAGCCAGCGGAAAATCCAGCTGAGTTGAAGCACAAAAGTACACATTTAAAGATAGGAATCAGTTATCATCAGCTTTGCGTAGAACAAGGGCTTATACAAAAACTCAAGGAAAAAAAAATCAGATAAACAGAAAATACGAAACAAAAAATTAGGAAAAAAATGATGGGACAGTTCATATAAACCCAAAAAAGGGTTTAAGAGAAGAACCCACCTGAGGAAATTGAAAGTAAGATTGTGCTCCCTCCCTTGCTATTTATTCAAGTTGGCGGAGTTGCTATTTATTTTTCTAAAAAGAAAATTTGTTGTGCAAGCAATTAAATTAATCAATGCAATGGAAAAGAAAGAAAGAAATTATTGAGGCAATTAAATTTAATATAAAAATAAATATAATTGAAAGCAGACAGATTTGAGAAATTCAACTTACTATATTGATATATGGGAAGTGAGAAATCTTGTGCCACTCAGACCCACTGTCCTTAATGCAATTTTGCTGAAGAAGCGGACACCTCCAAATTTGCAGACGTGTTAATTTGGAGAAGCGTTGCATGGCTGTTGAACTTGGCAGATACTTGAGATTCTTACAATAGCATATTGTCAGCTCTTGAAGAGAAGAAAGGTTGGCCGACCATTCTGGCAATGCTTCGTCAAATTCCTCTCCATCAAAATTAAAGATCTTTAATTTCACAAGGGAGGTGAGGTGTTGAAGTTGATGTGGTAGACTCTTCAGGTTCTTCCATCCAAATATCTTTAGTTTTTTAAGGGAACCACCCAAGTGGTGGATTGAATTCATTCCAGGAAATGCCTCCAACACCTCTGAGAAACTACCAATTTTCAATACCTTCAATTGGTTGAGACCGCAAAAGAAATCTTCCGGGAAATGACTTAAATTCTGACAGAAGCTGATTTCTAATTGAATAAGAGAATGCAATCTTCTATTTAAACCATTAGGAACTGAGTTGAAGTAATTGCAAAAGCTGATGACTAGTGACTGAAGACGAGAAGGCCACAATTCTCCTCTGTGTAAATCGTCATCGTCATAAAAGAAGATAGGCTGCCTGCAGTCCTTGACTTTCAAATCCTTCACATTTGCACGGAATAGAGGCCAGCTAACTCGAACAGTTGCTTTTCCACACCGATCAATGAATACACTTTTAAGAGAATGCAATTCTGGAATAATAGTAGACACCACGTTGTAGCACTTATAAATAGACAATACCTCCAGAGCTGTGCAGTTTTGAAGGCTTGGAATGGATGTTAGACTGGAACAACCCAATATGGTTAAATATTTAAGAGATGTCGCAGAGGCATGGAATTCGCCAGATATATGACTCAAAGCATCACAGCTTCTTAACTCCGGACACCAACTCATGTACAACTCTTCGAGACAAGGAAATGCTACATGTACACCACCAGCTACAGTAGCAGGTATCATCCATTCCACTAGACTCCACATATTCGCTAGAGACAATCTTTTTAATGCTGGAAATATTGGACCCGTACCACTTCCACCACAACTATAAAACTCCTCACCTATTTTCTTTACACCATCCATTCCTTCTATCTCAAGAATTTCAAGATGAGAAAGATTTCCTGCTGTGGGAAGTTTTTTACAGCCTTTTAATTTCAGCACCACCAAATTATTGAGTATTGGCATCAAAAGCCATGGTGCGAATTCAACACCCTGATAATTCTCAACCTCTAAGCTTCGTATGTCTGGGTGAGGCTGGAGGCCTTCCAAAACATCCTTGTGATTGATGCTGGAGCTGCTGCTTTTTCTTTCTGAACTCCATATCAACACCAATGTGTTAATCTTTGCTTTTCCAAACAGGTTTGCTCCCTTGGCTTCTTTTTTGTCTCTGACATGCTCCAGATTGACTATTCTCAACTCCCCTCCTAGTTCCTTCAAGCATCCCAACTCTTCAATTCTGTGGCCCTTATCTTGACCCACTTCAAAGAATGGCAGTGTTCTAAGACCAGTTAAGCATCCAACATCAGCTGGCGTATGACTAAAGTCAATATGTCTCAAGCTCACCAAATACTCCATTTTGTTGGGAAGCTTTTCGAGTAACCAACATCTACGGAATCTTAAGGTTTGCAAATGATAGAGCTTCGTGATGGATTTCGGGAATGCTTTGATATTTGTGTTGTGAAACATGCAGGTACCTCAAATGTTTCAGCCTGCAAATTGAATCTGGCAGCTCTGTCATATAAGCAACATTCAAGGTCAGACTTCGCAAACCTCTAAATTCCCAAGACTTGCTGAAGAATCTTGAGAATAATGTACGCAATTTTCTAGCACCATCCTTTAGAAATGCTGGTTCATCTCTGTCATAAGAAAAGAGATTTAGATGTCGGGCACGAAATGTACCGTCTATAGATGAGCCAGCCTCCCAAATCACTGTCTCTGATTTTGTCACCAACGAAGCAAGATCGTGCACAAGTTCGTGCATCTTGCAACAGATTACGTTTCCAAGCTCATCCGTTTGGAAATCTTGGAAAAACGAGCGTGCAAGCAAGTCATTAAAATTTCTAGCACCTATATCTTCCATCTCTCCATGAGATGGCCCAAGCAACCCTTCAGCCATCCAAAGCTGAATCAATTTCTCCTTTTCAATCTCAAAATCTTTTGGAAAAATAGAGCAATAAGCAAAACATCGTTGCAAAGATTTAGAAGACAAGTGATCGAAACTTAATTTCAACACTGGTAAAAGTTTTTTAGTAAGATTAAACTTCTCAACAGCTTCATTGTTTTTAATGGACAACCATTTTTCCTTCTTCATCTCAGAAAGCAACATTCCCCCTATAATACTAGCAGCTAATGGTACTCCCCCACACTTTTTTGCAATATCGATTCCGACAGCCTCCAATTCTGAAGGAATCGACTCTCCTCCATTTCTAGACACTATTTTCCTAATAATTGACCAACATTCATCATTTGACAGTTGTTTCAGTTCATGCCTAAACACAGGAGGATTCTCCATTATGGATGCTACTAATGGAAGACGAGTCGTCACAACAACAGCATTACCATGATTAATCCCAACAACTTTTAACAGACGATCCCTTAAACTCTCCCACTTCCCATATTCTTCATTCCACACATCATCAAGTACGAGAAGAAATTTTTTATCTTTCAACTGTCTTTCAAGATTTGTCATTATTGTATTTATATTACTTATCCCACCAGTGTTTTTATCAATAGTTTGCAACATTTCTCGTAAAATCCTTTCATCATCAAAACTATCAGAAACACATATCCAAAATATTACATCAAAAAGTTTTCTATCTCTTACTTCTTTGAGCACCATTTTGGCTAGGGTGGTCTTTCCGAGCCCGGCCATTCCCACTATAGGAATGACAGAAAGAACTTGTTGTCTGCAAGAGCTAACCATCAAGTTCATAATTTTAGAGACATCATCACCCCTTCCTATGACAACTTCTGAGCTGCCAAGGAAAGAGTCTGTCTTTGGGTGCAGGCTAGGTTGAGGAGTTGTATATAGAACTCCAAGCCCATACCCAATTGCATCTTTTCTAAGCTCGTCCAAGGACACCTTGATCTTTTGAACTTTTAAGGCCATTCACAGATGAAATGCTATTGGGTTGGAGACAGACAAGAAGCTGCGTACCTTCCCTTTCAGACTGTTTTGAATCTCTACCTCCCGTCTAAGAATCTTATAATCAAGCTCATCAGCACATTTTATTATTTTATTATTTTAATTCAATAATTTAAACTATTAAATAAAATATTAATATATTATTTATATTACTTTTTAATATATAATTTTTTAAATTTAAAACTTACATAAATATTGAGTTTAGGATTCAACATGATCTAGCATAGATCTCGTGTGGGTCCAAGCCTTCATAAGTTAAGTTTGGGCTGCGCTTCCAAGATCTCGTGTTGCTAGGGTTATATAATTACTCATGCAAAGAACCATCTTGTCTTTAATTAATGAATTTCATGCATTTAGTGGGTAGGTAAATGTTTTTCATCAGTTTAATCATCAAGAATTGACCCACGGCGCGGTCTGGTGGCAGATGGGACATTTGGCCCGTTCCTTTTTGTGAAGAATTTCAAACTTACCAAACTCTGTATATATCACATTAAATCTTAATATATATTAATTAAAAGTGCAGTAAAAATTATTTTTTAAAGTGTTTTTTATTTTAAAATATATTAAAATAATATTTTATTATTAATAATATTAATACATTAAAATAATTTAAAAACTAAAAAAATAAATTAAAGCAAAAAAAATAAATAAATCCAATTTCAATACCAAACATGCATGAATGTGTTGTTTGGCTAGAGTTTTGATTAAATTTGATTACCGGAAAAAAATAACTTGGAGTTCTATCAGCCAAATTTAACATTGAAAAAGGAATATTCAAATAATAAAAAGGGTTAAAAGGATAGATTTCACCCCAATTTCAAAGATTCAATCGTCGTTCTAAAACTCGAGGATTCTCCATGGGGTAAGAATTTGAAATCCTAAACTTGATGCCTTAAGATGATGCTTTTGTTCTGCTGCTCAAACGATGTCGTAATTTAAGTATATGGAATCCAATTACGGGAAGCATGTTAAAATGTCTTTGGCAAACCAGGATTTGCCAAAATACAAAAGTGATATGTTTAGTACGTATAGATGAAGAGCGTGTTTGGCAGTGTGGTTGCGGGTGCTTTTCAAATAACTTTTTATGCTAAAATACATGCCAATGATTTTTTTTTATTTTTTAAAAATTATTTTTGACATCAGCACATCAAAACGATCCAAAACGTACAAACCATATTAAATTTTAGCAAAAAAAATTCAAATTTTTTGGGAACGCCGCCGCGGCCGCGTTCCCAAACATGCTTGAAGTTTTTTAAAACAAAAAACAAATTCATGCAACACTAACATTTTTTCAATAGAAAAAAACTTTAATCATGTGGAGGTTAACCCGATCAGCTTAATAGATTCAAAAACAATCTAGACAAATGATAAAAAAAAAATAGTTTCACTAAAAAAAAATTGAAACAATGGTTTTTTAAAAAATATCAAGATAAAAACACATTAAACCGATCGAGGTTACTCATGTTAACCTGGCAAATTTGTAGCTGTAGTTATGAGACTATAATAACTTCATAGAAAAAAAATCAAAACAACTTATAAAGTGTAATTCTCAATCAACAGAATATTAAAAAAATCAATTAAAAAAAGAATCTAGAAAAACTACTCGAGTTAACCTGTCAAACTCATGACTCAAATCATGAAATCCAGATAATCCCATAAAAAGCAAATCGAAATAGATTATGAGATCTAATTCTCAATCAACCCAGTGTTAAAATGATGAAGTTGAAAAAAAATCAATTAAAAAAGATATAAAAAACGACCTACATCAACCCGATTTAACATGTTAAACCTATGACTTAGATAATGAGATCATGATAACTTTATAGAAAGCAAACAAAAAAAAAGAACTTGAGTAACATGCCAAAACCGTAACCTGAGTTATGAGAGCATGATAACCTCATAGAAAGCAAACTAAAAAAATTATTTGAGTTAACTTAGGTTAATAAACAAACCAATGATCTGGGTCATGAGGTTAGAATAATTCTACAGAAAGTAAATTAAAATAAATTATGAAGTATAATTTTCAATCAACTCAATGTTAAAAAATAAAATTAAAAAAATAAATTCAATTAAAAAAAAAGACTAGAAAATGACCTTGGTATACTTGGGTTAACCCAACAAAATTATCACTCAAGTCATGAGACCAAGATAACCTCATAAAAAACAAATCATGAAATCTAATTCTCAATCAATAAAATACTAAAAAAAACAAATCAATAAAAAAGGAAAGAAAACATGAGTTAACTGAATTAACCTACCAAACTTATGATTTAGATCACGAGACTGAGATAATCCCATAGAAAACAAATCATGTTTTCTTTTTTATTTTTCTTTCTATTTGATTATCTCGTTTTCATTTAATTTTTGTTATAGATGTAACTAGTCGTGTACCAACACTATGCCATAGGGCTTTTTTTGCGTTAAAAATGATATTTAGGAAGCACGAACGTATTTTAAAGAAGGAAAAAAATTCTACAACTTGATTCGTTAACTAGACTAGTTCAATTAATTTGATTTTATTTTAATCAAATAAAAAAAATAAAAGCAAATAGAACAAATTAAAAAAAATGATAACAATAACCTAGGAAAGATATAATGCATCAATTAAAGCTGCTTTTTTCTTGGAACATGCCTAGTATGCTCTCGTGTAGTGCTTCGATGTTTTCTTTAGGAGGCTCAAGAGTTGCCATGGAAGTATCTGTCGAGCATAGGCTGTGGTTGCAAGATAACACAAAATTAGTAACATATCGAGTTGTTAATGGTTCTGAAATTACCCTGCAAGTAATTTTCACTATTGGGATCATTGGAAAAAAAAATATAAGTTCTTAAATAGTATATTAATTAATATCAACAGTGATATATTTATAAAAAAATCCTTTTATATAAAGAAAATAATCACACAAAAAACAGTATTTCCGTGGTTAATTTGCTGTGCATACCTCTAAAGAAGAAAAGAAGAAATTTCACTATATAGGCAGGCTACAAATTTGGATATCTCGGGGTCATAGTTGTCGAATTTAATTTGCAGAAGGAAAAAAAAAAAGAAGAAGAAAAAAGGCTGGACTGCTGAGTTATTGAGTTAAATAGTGGATTATTGGTAAACATTTTTAATAAAAACGACTGTGTTTTATTTTGTTTTTACAATATATTTATCCGATCATATTTGAATACAAAAATTTATAAATGTAAATTGAAAAATTTATGTATGTATTTAATTAAATAGATTAATAATTATTGTGTAAATAATTAAATAAAAAATAAGTATGATAAATAAAAAAAATTGAAAAAATTAAGAGACAAGTATATATCAAAATATTTAATATATAGTAATACGGGTCATTTTTAATGAATTTATTTATTAAAATTAATTTGGAATATAAATTGACACACATAAAATTTATTAAAAAAAACAAAAAAAAATATTATGCAAAGCTGCACATATTAAAAATATTATAAAAAAATATTGATGAATCGTATTAACCTCTTAAAAAATTAAACGCATTCAATATAATTAAAAAAATAATAGCTATTTAAAAAAAAAACTAAATAATCCAAGAAAATCACAGAGAATGGATATTAATTAAAATACAAACTTAAAAAATGTTTTTAAAAAAATACATATAAAAAATGTTATTAATTAAAAAAATCAAAATTAAAAAAGAAAGAATGAGGCTAAGCACATAACCCATCAAAAAATAACACGTGCACAAGCCTTTAATTTTATTTTTTAAGTTAATGAGATGGAAGAAATGTCAACCACCTCAATTTCTTTAACAAAAAAAATAGATGACATGTTGTCTGTAATTTCCAGATTTCAATCACTGTAATGACTAGAAAAACAAAGTTTTTATTTTTACCATCTAAACACTTTTTTTCAATCCCCCCTAAATTATCTAGAAAACACTCTAAAAACCCTGTTAACTCAATTTATAACCTTTAAAAACACAAAAAACCCCTCAAAACCCAAAATAAAAAATCTTCTTGAGCTCAAATTTGTTTTTTTAGACACTTTCAAGGATTAAAAAAAATATAATTTGAACTCTTCTCATCATATAGAATTATTTAACATAAAAATCAACTATTTTTGTTACTAGAATCGTCGTCAATGATAATTTTCTCTCTTTACAGCGAAATTTAGCGACCCTCTTTCTCTCTTGCCACCAAAAAAAGATTGAAAATGAAAAAAATAAAGTTTGGCATCAAATTTGAATTTTTTAAAATTAAAGGGACCAATCACTTAATAACTAAAAAAGATGAGGATTAAAATGAACTTTTCAAAAAAAATATCTAGGTCGCCACGATGCCACCTATTTTATCCTTTTTCATTCATGTTCATTATCTTTCAATTTAACTTTCCATCCTCAAAACATATGCAATTAAATGTTAATTTGTATTTAAAAAGATTTTTTCTGTGCAAAATAAAAGTTAAAGGACCAAGTTAAGAATTTTTTTAAAAAAATCATTACTCCAATTATTCATGATGACATGTAAAAAATTAAACACTAAATAAAGCTACAATAAAACGACGACACCTTTTAGATTCTTTTAAAAATAACAACTATCATTACATAGTTAGTAAAATACTCGGCTAAATGATTTGTACAGAAGTGTAGCTGCTGAACCCACGAAATTAAGAGATGCTTTCTCTACCGCTCTCCCTTAATTTTATTTATTTAATCTCTATTTTATTATATTTTAATTAATCTGAGTTAATTTAAATTAATTTAATTATTCATATATTAACTGGATAATCCAATAATCTAGGTTTAAACTCTCGAAGTGGATAAAATCAACTATGCTTTTAACTAAAAAATTGTCTTATCTCCACTTTATGGTCAAGATCAAAGAGAAAAAGAAGAAGCTAAAATTCGTCGAATCTCCACTTTATTGTCAGAACCTCGCAAAAGCTTATACCAAGATTCTCTTTACACATGGAAACAAAATTCTCTCAAGACTTTAAAAAAAAAATTAAATAAAAAAAGAGAGATAAAAGCATATTTGCTGTCGTGTCCTAATAATTCGTAAGAAAAGTCATGAATTGGTTGTTGAAACATCAGAATAACACAGGGAATCAAAGTTTTTACAGCAAACAAATTCTGATAATTGCAATTAAATTTGTGCATAAAAAGTAATTAATGAGAAGTGTTCTTTATATACATTCTTCTAATAATTGAGAATTAAAAATATAAATTGACATGACGGTGATAGCCTGTTTTGGAAGTGTAGTTGCGGTTGCTTTTTAAAGTGTTTTTCGTGCTGAAATATATTAAAATGATATTTTTTTATTTTTTAAAAATTATTTTTGAGATCAACATATTAAAATGATTCAAAATATATAAAAAAAATTAATTTTTTAAAAACACAATTTCCACCGCATTTTCAAACTTAAACAGCTAGCATGGAATGGTGACCGGGGGAGGTTCTACTAGGCAGAAGAAGTTGAAACTTCTTTCTTTATTTCTTTCTTTTTTCTCAGCTTATTCTCAGAGGAGTGCGTGCAAGAAGTTTTGAGAAGAAAACAGAGACATCACAGAATATAACTGCCGTAGAAGCCTGGAAGTTGGGTGAGTTCTAACCGGATTAACTCGTGAATTAACGAATCATTCCCTTTTTTTTTAATAATATTATTTTATTTTTGTAATACAATAATATAAATATTTTAGATTAAAAAATTTAAAAATACATTGAAATATAGTTAGTTCACTCGGATTTTATTGAGTCATCTAAATTTAACTAAATCAATTCTTAATATAGCTTTAAAATAAATTCAGTCCAAACCCAGCTTTAAATTTTGCGTTTCAAAAACGCTTTTGAAAAATAAATTAATATATTTTTACTGTTTTTAAATTATTTTAATGTGTTGATGTTAAAAATAATTTTTTTAAAATAAAAAAATTATTAATATATATTTTAACACGAAAAATTATTTAAAAAATATTTATTTACTTTATGGATTAATACCTGATTGCAAGTGAAATAGCATCATTAACTTTATGCTGAAAGGATATTTAACTTTATGGATAGCTAAAAAAAAAATTAAAATAATTTCTCCCTCTTATGATCACTTGAGTTACACGTCAACAACTTCTCATGGAGTATAATAATAAATTAAATATAGATATATAGATAAACATGCTAAAACGAAAGGGTGTTTTAAACGGCGTTAAATATTGCTCACACACTCACAAAGCAATGTGTGCTAGAGTAGTGTTATTTTTATTTTATTTTATTTTTATA
>Ga0325410_1001342_pt1 | contig 27089 bp, 15 predicted proteins | sample PopdelMetagenome_16_FD_206182 | JGI IMG/M metagenome (GOLD analysis project Ga0325410, IMG submission 206182) | Populus deltoides microbial communities from Bellville, Georgia, United States - Xylem-PdIQD-R3 | ecosystem: Host-associated > Plants > Phyllosphere > Stem > Wood/Secondary xylem...
TCGCTTTTGTTTGGATTTGGATACAGACCTGATAGATCTTGAAACTTTGTGAGCACAGTTCTGATCATACGGATTGAGTTTACATCCCCGTTGCTAAAAATCATCAAGTCATCAGCAAAACAAAGAAGGATGATTAGAGAAAGTTGAAGGATGATTCAATTTTGCTGCAGAAACACAACTCTTAGTGAATCATAAGCAAACCACCTCAAAATCAATTGAAACTTTATATTCTATCTATTAGGGGTGAGATCGCAACATCTATAAAATTTGGGCTTACTTTAAGATTATGTGGTCATACAACCCACAATCAAGATTGAGATCTGATCCTAGAAAGCTGAAATAGGTCTGATATGAGTGTGACACAATAGAAACTTGCCTCAAGGCACTAACACTATTGAAATAAAATAGAATGATGCCACGAAGCCAATTAATCTTTGATAAGTCCAATTCAGTTCGTTCAAGAACTGAAAAATGCAAGAATTACTCTCACACGTTAAAACTAAAAAATTCAAAAGTAATATTCATTACTGGGTTCAAAATTTAGGTATGAGTTTTTAAATAGTTCTAAAAAATTAACCCTAATGGATCTATCCTTATGGGCTTCAGGTTTTGACCCACATACAAAAACTATACAAAACCTTTACTAGTAAGCCCAAACTCAAATCCAAACAAGCCTTGGATCCAAGTTGGAAAGAAGTTTTAATTAAGCCCAAACATGAAAGAAAATAATAAAAATAATTAATATGTCATTAAATATTACCAACCCTTCTTTCCTTGTGTAGCTAGGATGACTAAGGAATCCTTATAAGAAAAGGATTTTGGAACATCAATGAATTCTTGTCATACTTGAAAATTATATTATAGCCCATTAAAAATCCTTGTAAAACTAGAAGATTCCAAAAAAAAAAGCTTCCACATCCTTGTAGGAAAAAGATCATTGCCAAATAGGAAGTCCACAAGTAAAAAAAAAAGTAAATAACAAAATTCATATAGCATATTCTGACCTATATTGCAAGTCTTTTCTGAACTCCGATTCATTTGCAATTTTACCCCAACATAGAAACATAATTCTGAAATCTTCTGGTAAAGTTTCGGCTTGATTCAATAGTTTAATTTAGATTTATGCTCAATAGCGTAAAACTGGATGGTAGAAAAGTTAACGCCAAAATCCGAATCTGGCCTTTCTTGAATCATATCAATCTTTCTGGCATGTCAAGCCTCCTTTAGTGTCCTCTTGGTCATGGATAAAGATTCTTTTTAGCAAAGATTGATGTAGAGGGAAGTTTATCTCTTGTATTAGTGCTATGTCTATTCCTTTTTTATAGTAAGACTGTTGGTTTCAAGATTGGCAATGGTTATGTGACCTCTTGCCTTTCAAGGTGCTATCAACTACTAGGATCCCCTAGGATGCCAAGGTCTTAGACATTATAGAGGAGGGTACTTGGGCTTTAACATCGAGTAGTTTAGAGCTTCGGCCTATTTGAGACTTAGTTCACTTTCACCCCAAGAGTGCCTTTCTAGATCATTCTCTAGGGAAGTTCTTTATTGACTCAACATGAGAGATTCTTAGAGAGTCTAGTCCCACATATTTTATGCACTATCTTCTCTAGTGATGCGGATCAGCCTAACACCAAGCGTAATCATGCCAACGACCCATTGGAGGTGCCAATTAGGCCAACCATAAGAGCTAGGGCAAATAAGCTTAAAGAAGCATTGAATGGGTTTGTTTAGAACATATGGAGCAAAATGAACCTATAGGGGCTTGGGACAATTAAGGAGCTTAAAGGATGACCTTTAGTTCATCTAGTTGAGGTCCAAGAAGAGCCTAATTGAGGTGGAACAAGGGGATGATGTGTCCGGCTCAATACCAGCCTTGTTAGGCTTATATTTTTTCCTAATGCTATAAGAATAAAAAGTCAACAATTATTTCTCCTAATTAAGTAAAGGAAGTTGGCCATATCTTATTCCTAAAGAAGGGAGGACTATTTAATGCTTTTCCTAACTTAGAAAGGAAAGTAATTAAATCAGCAACAAAGGAGGAAATTTATTTTCTTATTTGTCCAAGTTAAACAAGGAAATCCAAGCTAATTAAGGACATCAAAGGGGGCAGTAACATAAATTTTTCAAATCAGATTTCTCCTAGTTTATTTGGGACTTCTTAAGGTTGACAAATCTGATTCTAGCATATTTCAGATGGTAATTTTTGGATTTTTATTGTTTTTTATTATTTTCTTCATAGTCTTTGGGTTATTATTACTTATTTGGATCAATTGTAAATGGGCTTCATATAAGTCCACCTTAAGGGGTGTCCATTAGGGTTTTTGTTTCAGTCTAGAGTTAGTATAAATCATAACCAAACATGTAAGGTTACATAATTTTCAGATCAATAAACTTCTTTGTCGCACTTTTTGCTTGTTGGTGGGATAATCTCCCTTCCTTGGTTCTCTAAACAACTGAAAACGACTTATCAAAGAACAACTAGCTTTGTGACGTCATCCTTATACTTCTCGTTCGTGAATCAATATTCATTGGGTGGGGGTATCCATTTTCAATAGTGCTGGTGCCTAGGTACAGGTTATCTTTGTGTCACACTCCTGCCAAACCTGATTTACTTGGCTTTCCAGGAATTAGTGTCTTTGCATATGGGTTGTGTGACCACGTGATCACGAGGTTCGCATCATCTACTTCCAATTATTCATCATGAGACACTTATTTATCCTTTGGCTTGCTTCTATGAATTGTCTTTACACTATGGATAGGATGCATGCTTTCAGATCATTCACTCTTCGGTATATGTCTTTTTTAGGTCGCATATTGAGACACATGACCACTTATTCTTTCAATGCTCATTTTCTACTTTGGTTTGAAGTGCTATCACGAGCAGGACCTGATGCGAACCTCGTGATCATGTGGTCACGCAACCCACAATCAAGATTGAGATTTGATCCCGGAAAGCCGAAATAAGTCTAATAGGAGTGTGATACAATGGAAACCTGCCCCAAGGCACCAACACTATTGGACTGAGTAGAATGACGCCACAAAGCCAGTTAATCTTCGATAAGTCAGATTCAATTCGTTCAAGAACTGAAGAATGCAAGAATCACTCTCACACGTTAAAACTGAAAAATTCAGAAGTAATTATCATCAAAGCTGCTAAAATTTTGGCTTACATGAGTTTAAATAGTTCTTGAAAAGTTAACCCTAGTGGACCCCTTATGTGGACTTAAATGAGGTCCACTCAAAACTGACCCAAAACCCTAAACTGAAAAGCCCATAACTTAATCCAAACAAGTCTTGGATTCTAATTGAAAACAAAGTATTAATTAAGCCTAAACAAGCCAAAGGAAAAAACAAAATAAAACAAAGCCCGTAATATTAAATCCATGTTCTGGCATGAGAAGAAGAGAAGGAAGTAAAATATTATAGAACTGATTCAAGGCTTATTTATAGCCTTCCATGCAGCCCCTAAATCCTATAAGCAAAAGGAAAAGGTAGCCACCCATGTTGTTTCCAAGTTGTAGAAGGATTCTTTTGTTTCCTTTGCTGTCCTCACCTCATGACCCAAATAAGGTTGTGTTGGACCCCTCTTGCACATGGATAAGATGTACTAGGGTCTCCTCTTGATACTCTAATGGACCTTTCAATTCTGACTTGGTTGAAACATTCAAAACCAATGCATTCAATGCCTCTTTCAATGCCTTTGTCTTGGACCGAGTCATTGGACCATTTGCAACATTAATGGGTTCTCACTAGTGTTTCTGGGCTGGTCCACATCTAGACCTATCTTGGCTAGCCTTCCATGACATAGCGACCTCTACTATAATAGGCATACACGCACTTGAAAACGAAGGAGTTTTTGCATCTACTTGCATCATTAGTCTTCCCAACAATGGTTTCCTTCATCTGATATGAAAGGAACAACCAAGTCCTTGATTAGATCTATCAACCCTATCAAGATGTACGTGAGGATATTTTTTTAGCTCTTTCGATCTCGTTTGATTCAGCTTGAACCAAGATATCATATCTTAGCTGCCCTCATATCCATCTAGCATCTTCTAATGTCTTGAGGTGTCATTGCTTTTGCTACTTCTCGGTTCTATTGTTCATGAAGATCAAGATCACACAATCGATTGATCGCTGCTAGTTTTCCTAGAAATTGATTGACTGGTCACCTAGCTGTTTATCTTGGCAATTTGTTGTTTTTACTTTTGATTTTATTTTAGATTTTGTTGCCTTTTCCGGTTACCTTTGGTCAGTTTGACCTGGGTAATCAACCTTTGTACTTCTTGGGGTATGCCCTTCATACTTTTATATTTGAGGTCAATTGATATTTATGTATAATATGTTATTTTTTTGGTAACGGGTCTTTTGGATAATTGAATAAGCAGATAAATATGGAGATTTAAGAAAATAAGTGAAATTGGTGTTTTAAACAATGTTAAAGATGATTGGAATTCATTTAAAGATTTTAAATGGTTGTCTTGAATTTTTTTAAGTATGGCCTAAATTAAATAATTATGAAGATGGAGAATTTGAAATCTGGTTTGATTATGTGATTTTTGTATTAATTGATGATGTGTGATTTCGCAAGTTAATTTAAGTGGCATAGAATTTGGGTTATAGCATGACTAGATGTTTATGGACATGTTTTGGAAAATATAGGAATATAAAATCTTGTGTGTTATGTATTGTTGATGTGGAAGAAAAGATGTTGAAGGATGGAGTGTGGATGTTATGATAAATTATTGGTTTGTTTTTTGTGTTTTTGGAATTTGAAATTGAAATGGTTGAAAAATAAAGTGAGGAGACCTTCATTTAATCATAAGCTTCGTTATAATTGAAAAATGGTTAGATTTGAGGATTTTGAAAAATTAGGAAATTGAACTTTCGTTTTGGTGTTATATTATATTTTAAAAAATATAAAAATAAAATAAAAGTGAATGGTGGTATGTTAGATTAGTTGTATGATGAAAAAATTAAGAATATAAGTTGAAAAGACTAGGCATGTTATATTAAATTGTTGGTATTGGGTTTAGTCATTAGTTCATTTAGGGTTGAATTGGGTTATTCATTTTTGGATTAAAAAGAAAATAGATAAAAAAAATCAATGTTGTCATGATATTCCCTTATTATTATGAAAGTTTAGATGTCTTTGTTTATGAGGGTTAAAAATGAATTGTTTTATGGTGTTTTGAAAGTGTTAAACATTGTAGTAAATGCACTATAAAGGGAATTAAGAAAGGTATGATAAATTTTGGGGTGTTGTCAACATTGATCAAATTGTTAATTAGAGAATTTTGAAAAATTTCTGGAAGATAACCTTGATAAACTATTTAAATTGTATTGTTTTAATGTTTTATGTGTTGTTGGTGAATGAATGAGGCTGAGTTTAATTATGTATGCAAGTTGGAGAAATTGCATGTCAAGTTTGATTTAATTGGTAGAGTTTGAAATTGGTAGTGTAAAAGTTCCAAGTGTGAATTTAATTTGATTACATGAAATTAACCTATGAATTGTAATATAAATTGATGGTTGTGATGTGTGGATATTAATTCGTAATTTTACAAAGTATGGAGATTTCTAAGGTTGAATTTTTAATTAATAGTATGAAAACTAATTGTTATTGTTTAGGAGTTCTAGGAGAAGAGCATGGGGTAAGACTTGACTTTCCAAGAGCTTGTACAATAGGAGCTCAAGGTAAGGGTCGCCCCTTTGTCTTTTTAATTATTTAAGATGTTTTCATAATTGTTAGCTTTTCATGAAAAAATTGTTATGTTGTGTATACTTGTTTATTATGAGATTTCATGCCTACGAGACAAGAAATTGTATGTGATTTGGTAATGTACCTACGTGATTTATGATTGACCACAACGATGATAAAATGTATGTGTTTTGTAATCAACCATAACAATAATAAATTATATATAATAGGTAATCCATGTATTAATTATGATAAACTATAATGATGTTAATCTATGTATGATTTATGACCGAACACAACGATGTTAATCCATATATGATTTGTGACCAACGACAACAACGGTAATTTATATGTAATTCAAAAATTAACCGCAAAAGTGGAACTCAAAGTATGAATTCGAATTCAACCACAACAAAAAAAAATCAATGTGTAAATTTTAAATTGATTGCAATAACATATATTCACTAGTAAATTGTAATCAATTGCAAAGTCATAGAATAACATGTGAATTTTAAATATATAGCGACATTGGACTTGATAATGTGATTGTTTTGGTATCATAGTTAACTGTTTGAATGGAAACTATGGATACAAATATGTGGATTAAGTGGTTGTTTCTACAAAGACTAATGTAATAAATTTGGTAATATAATAATCAGTTGTTTGGATGGAGGCTAAAATACAAGAGAAAATTAGGTATTTGGATAGAGGCTATGATATGAAAGATATAAGTAGGCTATATTGACATGGTAAAAACTTGATATTGAATACACCACATTGACTAGGTTAAATGAATAAAAAAAACAAGGGAAAATGACTCAAATACTAATCAAGAGTGCCAAAATATATGATCTAAAAAGATTTGAATCGAACTAATGATTATATTAAAATAAAGCATAAACTTGATTATTGAAACTAAGTTGACATGATCAATGTTAAATACAAGTTGCAATTATTGAAAAGGAATAAGAAATGCAAAACTAAGATACAAAATGATCTATATAGATAATTGAGCCATAAAATAAGTATTTGACTAAAATGAAATAGATATGCCAAAATTGAATAAAGATCTTGGGCTAGTGTGAAATAAACTTAAGAGAAACTAGAAGAGAATAATTTATGATAAAACAAAATAAATGCTCAAGTTAATGGATGCATAGTTAGTTGAGATGATAAAATAAGTGTTTTGATGGAATGAATAAATTATTGACCAAAACAGAGACGTGATGAATATATAAATGAATGAAATAATAGATTGAAAACTCATATATGATATAAAAAAATGTTTGAAATGCACTAATCAAAATTAGCTGATCAAATGATGGAATGGGGCTCGAGATGAACTAATGAAAATAATTAGTTAAAAAAAGACATAGTAAGCATTGAAATGAAAGAACATGATTTGTAAACCGAGGTAGTACCTACGATGCTGCTTAAGAGGGATTAAATGGGTTGATGAATCCAAAATTAAATTAAAATATAGACTAGGGTATGGTATGGGATTAAGGAATCCTTAAACAGATTCAAGTACATTTTGGAATATTGAAATGGAATTGGAAAAACATTGAAAATTTTGGATCTTTACACAATTAATCTATTATAGAAACAAAATCAATTCTCATCAGTACATCATTTAACTACTAATAAACTAGCATTGGGGTTTAGTTATGAAAATTGATTTTTTATATATAATAAATTAATTGAGTTTTTTAATTATGAATTGACTAGAAATAAAATTAAATTACAAATTGTATGATTTGTGTTGAATTGTTTTGAATTGTGTTGAAATGACTTGTTGAGTAAGTTGAGTTTTTATTTTTGTAGATATTTTAAAGGCTGGAAAAATGCTATTGGTGCGATAAATTATGAAACACGCAAGTCTAACTTATGTGTCAAATGAATATGTAGGTCTGACTTGTGTGTTTAGTAGTTATACTGGTCTAACCAGTATATCTCATAAAATGTGCTATTTTAAAAAGAAAGTTTTCAACTATACTACTTTAGGTATAACCATAATATCATCTTTAATTAACACTTATAATTCCATCTTAGAATTTAGTGATAAATAGAAACTCTATTATCGGTATAGTGTAGTAGCACATAAAATAAGTTATAAACTATTTTCTTGGCTCATATTATGTTGCGAGTTGGATAAAAAAAAAATTAAACTTAAAAAAATTGTCTAGGTCATGAGGAGTTCTTTGTTATTATTATTAAACCTGGCCTAATAAGTTAACTTTAAAAACTCCCTACTCAATTGTTTTCCTAGCACGAGTTTTAAATTTATCATGTGAGAGTTATCTCGACATGACTCAGACGATTTAACAGGCCTAAAAACAATTTGGATAATTGATAAAAATCATGGTTTAACTTTAAAAAAATTTCAAGATGACATCTCTGTTTTTTTTAAATTAAGACGGTGACATATTATATCGACCTAGGCTTTACGGTTTAACCTGCCAAATCAAAGACCTAGATCATGGACTTCACTTGATTTCACACTTGTTTAAAATATTTTTTACTTAATGATATGATAACAAAAATAGACGCTTATAAAATCGAGTACTAACCAAATGACAGCATGTTTGTTTAAGACTACGATAACCTCATAACAAACAAACTGAAATACATTATGAATACCAATTCAAAATCAATCAAATACTAAAGAATAAAATTAATTAAAAAAAGAAGTAAACGTTGACTTATTATTATTAATCGTGATTTAATGGATCAACCTTGAAACTTCTCGACTTGTCTCCTTGTTTAGCTCGAGTTTAAAACTATATCATGTATAAGTTGTCTTGATATCTTGATATGACCTAGTCAACTTGTCGAGTGCAAATGCAACCCAAAAAAGAGAGTAAAAGGCATGGTTTAATTTTTTTAGAAAATTCAAGATGATATTTTTTTTAATATTAATACATCGACATATTTGATCGACTTAGGCTTCGTGATTTATTTCACCAAACCAACAACTCGAGTCATGGATTCCATTGCGTTTTGATAACTTTGTTTTCTTAAAACTATTTTTTTCTTAATTATATGAAAACAAAATAGACGTTCATAAACTCAAGTACGAACCAAATGCATTAATATTTGTTTTAGATTACGATAACCTCACAGGAAGCAAACCAGAATAAATCATGAAGTCCAATTTAAAATCAACCAAATATTGACATGTTCATTTGAGACTACAATAACTAATAGAAAGTAAGCCAAAATAAATTATGAAGACCAATTCAATAACAAGAAAATATTGAAAGGTGAAATTGAAAAAACAAAACCAATAAAAATACTCAAGGATGAAATTAGAAAAAAAAATAAAAAAATTAAAGAAAAATAAAGATAGAGATGCTTCACTATTTATATTTTATTCACATGAATAATGGAACACCATCAAGTTTCCCAAGTGTTTTAGTTGTATTAGGTAATAGTAATTGCCATTTAAAATTGAAGTTGTGAACCATTTGTCGCATGGAGACCCTGAAATTAAGAACCATATTAGTTCTTAGCCAAATTAAAATGTTCTTTTAGTGGATGAAATCCTATAGTCAGCAAAATAACAAAGAAAAAACTAAAAGAGTGTTTTTTACCATATCCCTCATCACAAAGCACTATTCATCAGAACAATACTTTGCTTTTTAATTTTAATTCCATCATTTAATATTAGATTTTTTTTATTAGGTTATCTCACTTTAATTAAACGAATCACGGGTTAAGTGGGTTAACCGATTCACTCAGGTTTTCTTTTCTTAATTAAATTTTCTTTTCCAAATTCATCCTTTATTAATGAGTTCATTGAGAATTAGTGTTATGGACCAACCCAGAAACACCAACAAGAACCCATTACATGTTCCAAATGGTCCAATGACTCGGTCCAAGAGAAAAGTATTGAATATATTGGTTTTGAAGGTTTCAACCAAGTCAAATTTGAAAGGTGCATTGGAGTATCAAGAGGAGGCCCTCATACATCTTATCCATGTGCAAGAGGGGGTCAATCCAACCTTATTTGGGCCATGAGTGAGGACACCAAAGGAAACAAAAGAATCTTACTACAACCTGGAAATAACATGGGTGGCTACCTTTTGCTTTTGTTTCTAGTATTAATGGGTTGCATGGAAGGCTATAAATAAGCCTTGAATTATTTTTGTAATATTTTATTTCCTTCAGTTCTTCTCATGGCAGAACATGAATTTAATATTATAGGCTTTATTTTATTTTTTTAGCTATATTCCAAAGCTTGTTTGGGCTTAATTAATATTCTGTTTTCAGCTAGGATCCAATGCTTGTTTAGATCAAGTTATGTGTTTTTTTTTTAAGGTTTTTGGGTCAATTTTGTAAGTGAGCCAAATAAGTCCATTAGGGTAGATCCATCAGAGTTAATTTTTCAAGAACTATTTAAATTTTGGCAGCAATTGATAAATATTACTTCTGAATTTTTCAGTTTTAACGTGTGAGAGTAATGCTTGCATTATTCACTTCTTGAATGAACTGAATCTGACTTATCAAAAATTAATTGGCTTCGTGAAGTCATTCTACTTCATTCCAATAGTGTTGGTGTCTTGTGACAAGTTTTTTTATTGTGTCACACTCCTATTAGACCAATTTTGACTTTATAGGATGAGATTTCAATATTGATTGTGGGTTGTGTGACCACGTGATCACGAGATTTGCATCAGTTGCTATCAGAGCTAGGCTCCAAGACAAGGTCATATCCTTATGTTATTTTTGTTTTTTTAGTGTTCTTTTAAGTTTTTCAGTGTTTATGCTGTTCATCTTCTTTTCCTTTGTGTCTGTGGCACCTAAGTGGAAAAAAAAGGGCTATATTTCATGTTTTTACTGTCTCTAATCATATCAGTAGCATATAAAAAAGAAAAAGAGATTATATGAAATTTAAAGGATGATTAAATTCTATCATAAAAACACAACTCTTAGTGAATCATAAGGAAACCACCTCAGAATCAATTGAAACTTCATATTATTTCTACTAGGGGTGAGATCGCGTCATATATTAAATTTGAGCTTATTTTAATGTTGTTTGCTATTCGAGGTTCAACCATATATTAAATTTGAGCTTATTTTGATGTTGTTTGCTATTCTAGGTTCAATTCTGCGACAAAAACACAACTCTTACTGAACCATAAGCAAACCACTTTAGAATTGATTGAAACTTCATATTATAACAATTGGTGGTGAGATCGCACCATATTTTAAATTTGGGCTTAGTTTAATATCGTTTGCTTGACGTTTTAATTTGAGGTTCAATTCTGCTACAAATTGATCATAGAAGGTTTGAGTACTTAGACATAAGAGAACAACCTATAAACTGAGATTCATTGTTTGTTTGGTATCAGAACACTAAATATTGAATATGAGGTCATTTTGAGAGCATTTGGTCTGAGTTTCAATTCTATTACGTAAAAATTACAAAATAGGTCAAATTTGCATTAAGTTCCAAAATGTGATCATTAGGCTTCATGATTTGTTTTGTTTGCTTTCTATTAGTTTATTCTAGCATCATGACTCGAGAATAGTGCTTAATGGGTTAGCTTAAGTTGACTAAGGTTATTTTTTATGCTCTTTTTTTATTGACTTTTTTTTCCCAATTTCACCGTTCAACATTGGATGGACTTCGAATTAAGTTTTAAAATTTGTTTTTATTTGGTTTCTATGAGGATATATGATGCGAACCTCGTGATCACATGGTCATGCAACCCACACGCAAAGACACTAATTCCCAGAAAGCCAAATAAATCAGGTTTGATAGGAGTGTGACAAAAAAATAAGTTGTACCAGCACTATTGAAAACGAAGACCCCCAGCCAATGAATACTGATTTGGTAACGAGAAGTATAAAGATTACACCACAAAGACAGTTGTTCTTCGATAAGTCATTTTTCAGTTCTTTAGAGAACCATGGAAGGGAGATTATCTCACTAACACACACACACAAAGTGCGGAAAATAAGAAGTTTTATTAATCAGAATTGTCTAACCTTACATGTTTGGTTATGCCCTTATTTATAATGACTCCATACTAAAATAAACCCTAATGGACCCCTTATGTGGACTTATATGATGCCTACTTACAATTAAACCCAAATAATATAAATAAACCCTAAACTAAGAAGAAAATAATAATAACAATAATAAATCCGAATTTAATATCCTAAATATAAAAGGATTAGATTTGTTGCTCTTTAGAAGTCCCGTCTAAGCTAGGAGAATCAAATCTGAAGGTAGAATTAATTTTGAAATCTTCTTTTATTTTTTTGTAGTTAGGATGCATAAGGAATCCTTGTAAAAAAATGATTTTGAAACATTTTTGAATCCTTGCCACACTTGGAAACTATGTTGCAACCCATTGAAGATCTTTGTAGAAATAGGAGATTCCCAAAATAAGCTGTCATATCCTTTTAGGAAAAGAATCGTAGCCAAATAGAAAGTCCACAAATCAAAAGGAAGTAAATAACAAAATTTATAGCCTCTGTTGACCCATGTTTCGATGCCTTCCCGAACTCTGATTGACCTAACATTCTAACCCAACATAAGGCAACATGTCAGACAACTCCATGTAAACTTTTAGCCCGATCCAACAGTCGGATTGAGAATTATGACTGCTGCCGTAAAACTTGATAGATGCACTTTTTACGTCAAAATCCGAATTTGACCTTTCCTAGATCGTATCAATATATTGGTTTCATGATTCGGGTCTCGAGTTTTGATATTTTAACCTTAGTCAAATCAAGTTTTTTTTCCTAAGAGGTTATCTTTGTCTTATGATCGGGGTCATAGATCCTTCAACATTGGATTCGCTTTTTATTGGGTTGTCCTCATCTCTTGACCAGGGTCACAAGTTTGGCAGGTTAACCCAATTGACCCAATTTTTTTAATTGACTTTTTTTTCCTCAATTTCACCACTAAATATTTTGTTTAATTGGGCATTAGACTTTATGATTTATTTTTGTTTACTTCTTTTAGAGTTATCCCGGCCTCACGACCAATGAATAATGCTTAAGAGCATGTTAACTCGGCTTATTGTTTTATCATTTTAATTAATATTTTATTATAAATTTCATCGTTCAACATATGACCTGACATGGTCGACATAATTATTATTTCATGTTCTTTTCTTAATTACTTTTTTTAATCTCATCCTTAACCGCTAGGCTGATTTGGAAATTGGACTTTATAATTTGTTATGATTTGCTTTTTATAAGATTATCGCAGTCTTATAACTCAGGTCGCGTGTTTGACTGTTTATCTCGGATCACTTTTTAATTCTTTTTTAATTTATTTTTCTTTAATTTTATCCTTCAATATTGGGTTAATTGAGAATTAGGTTTTATAATTTATTTTGGTTATTTTATTGTGATTTTAATATTAAAAAAGATGTCATCTTGAAATCTTTTTAAGTCAAACTATGTTTTTACGGGTTATTATTGCAGGTTGCTTTTGGACTCGCAAAGTCAACTAGATTATATATAACTAACCCTCACACGATTTAATTTTTTCCACTAGAAAAAAAAACATTAATAAAATCTAAATATTTTTTTTATATTCAAGAAAAATTTAACCACACTTTTAGTGGAGCATAATAATCTAGTGTTCAACAATAAAAATAAAAATCTCATATGAAAAGTCCAATCAGGTGGGATATGGTTGGCTGAATGTTCGGTAAGAGGCAAACCTCTTGGTCGAATCCCCTAAACAATGCCATAAATGAATAGAATTCATGCAAGTATAAGATGGAGTCCTTGCAAGATGTTTAATGATTTCATATTGTTAAGCTACATGATTTCAAATTGTTAATAAGTGATGATTTGCAATACTAGAGAATGTTAAGACTTATTCTTTGAACCCATAGCATAACCTGAATAAGGTCAGGTCAATACACGGTAGATGGAGACTTGGGTCATTTACTTTTAATTGCTCTTATATGTAACAAGTACACTACTACACGATCAGACATGAAATAATATAAGAAAAGTGTATGTTTGTTATTAATTTTTTTTATTTGATTGCATCATTTTTAATTTATCCATTTAAGTTATTGAATTTTTATTTTTTTATTTGAGTTTCTACTATTGGTTGAGTCTATTAGGTGCTAATGTGTGCTGGTTATATCATGATATATGGTAAAGTGAATTCCATCAAATAGGAAAATAAGCATATTTGGTCTTTAACTTTTTAATATTTTTTTATTTGAGTGTCTCATTTTAAATTTTATCCATTTTAGTTGTTGAATTTTTTTACTTATATTTGAATGATTATTATTATTTTTTCAACTATTTTTTCATTGGACCTCACTTTTTGCATATTGCGAGATAACTAACATGTAAATATTTAAAATATAAAATAACATTGTACCAATAAGCAAAATAGATAAAAAAAAATCATGCATAAATAAAATTATAATTAAAATATAAAAATAATAAAATATTGATAACCAAATATATAATTTTCTTACAATAATATTTTGAAATGATTAGCATTCAAAAGACTTGGTGAAAAGCATATGGATACCAATGGAGTTACTGACGAAATATTTTTCATTAGTAATATTTGATCATAATAGCGACCTAATATTTATGTCTGCAATTTCCAACGTAATAACGTAATATTTGATCATCGATAATTAATGATAGAATCATTGATACAATAAAAAAAATGTTATGTCGGTGATTCCGATGTTAATATGACATGTCATCAATTTCCAACAAACTCGTCGACGACATTTTCCATTGCAATATTCTGTTGAATAATTATCCATAAATTTAAAAGTGTTATAACCGACTTCAACCTCCTTCTCTCCTTTTTTTTTTCTTCCTTTCTCTCTTAAACCACAAATCAAAACAACAGCACTCCTACCTATTTTACCACAAATCTAGACCCTATTATCATAAATTCAACCACCCAAAACTTCATAGTGTTTAGCATCATTATCTTCGTATCATTTTTTTCTCTAAATATTCCTTACACCAAGTAATCAAACCTACCCATTTATGTTTTAAGATAATGTATTAATATTTGTTTTAAGTATTTTTTGTAGTGTAGTTTGATTATATATAGAAGTATTTTACAACCTTTTCATATAGAATTAAAGTTTGATTTGCATGTTGTAATTTGGGGAAATTTAAATTTGTTTGTGATTTGATGAAATTGATTTTATAACCTAGGTGTGTTATAATGAAAGATATGATGGGCTATTTAATGGGTAACAATTATATTTTGTTAATTTTATTATTAAGTTGGAAATTTTAGAGAATTGATTTTTTTATAGAATTGATAACAATTAAATGGTTTTCATTTAGATTGAATAAGTTAGAATTAAAAAAATGATAGATAATTAGTTGGGTACCGATTAAATATTGTTAATTGAATTTATTTAGTTAATGTTTTGATGCATCGTTACATTTTTATACAAAAATAATAATTTTTATTAGATTGTGAACTCATTTTTAATTACCAAAGTTGAATTTTGAATTGATTGTTATTTTATTAACAAATGTTGTTATCATTATTCTATATAGGTTTTCTAAGTAACGAATAATCATTTTTGGATGTATCGAGAATCAACTCAACGATTATATATGGAAGATTATTATAAAGGGGTTGATGGTTTTATTAATTTTACCCTCTCAAATCTAAAGAATATTAATAGAGGTGGAATTAGATGACAATGTGTGAAGTGTAAAAACAAAAAGCTACATCAATCAAATGTTGTAATGATGCATCTTCTAAGAAAAAATCCACCATGTCAAAAAAGATTGTTGGCTCAACATCTAGTTGGAACAACATATATGAAGTTTTAGAAGATAATAGTAATCATTATAGGAGTATGGATCTTGGTTATTCAAGTGAAGGTTCGCGTGTAGATAAAGAATCAAATGTAAATGCAGCTAGGGTTTTTTTTTTTTATCTTCTAAGAGATTTTGATAAACCATTATGGGATGAATACACAAATTAAAATAAATTATCGGTTATTGCACAAATATTTACAGCAAGTCTGATTACGGTTTGAATGAAGCCGATTATGATAGCATAACAAATGGGAAAAAAGCATTTTACTTTATGAAAATAGGCTAAAAAACTTCTATGTTGTGAAACACATGATGAAACTCCTTGACCTAGGATACCAAAAAATTAACATGTGCCAAATTTTTTGCATGTTATACTATGGTAAAGATGAAAATTTAACCAAGTGTAAAACATGTAGGCATGCTCGGTATAAACCCAACATAGGAAGGACACTTGTCGCATACAAGAAACTGAGACGGTTCCCAATCACTCCTAGGCTATAAAGGTTACTTATGTCTCCAAAAACATTTTAGCACATGAAATGACATTATTCACACAATGTAGAGGATGGAGTCATAGTGTAACCTTTCATGGTGAAACTTAGAAGCAGTTTAATAAGGTTTATCCTAGTTCTTAATGAAACCATGGAACATACATCTTGGTTATTTGTTGTGCTCTATTCTTGTTAGCTAGTCATACTAATAATTGACAACTTGTCCTCGATGATGTGTATGAGGTTAGAATTCATGTTCATATCTATAATCATACCTAGTCCTTGCAGTCCAAGTAGGAATATAGATGTTGATCTTCAACCTTTAATTGATAAGTTGAAATAGTTATGGTCATTCAGACTTTTAACGTATGATGTCACAAGAAAACATAATTTTTAAATGAAAACAATTTTGATATAGACTATAAATTATTTTTCTATATATGAGTTGATTTTGTGATGGAGCACACATGGTAGTTTGTCCTTATTGTATAGAAAACAATAAGGTGACCTTAACAAATGATTGTAAAACTTTTTTTTATTGCAACCGAAAGTTTTTACCAAGTTATCATCAATACAAAAAAAAAAAACAGAAAAGATTTCATCAAAGATAAAACTGAAAAGGATGTTGCACCTTCAGACTGTTAAGTGAAGAATTGTATGATGTGTAGTCTCATAGTATAAGGACATTATATTTGATTTTCAATCCGGTAAGCAGAAATTTCCTTGTTTTAATGTGATTAATAATTAGGTAAAGTGGAGTATTTTTTGGGAGCTTCCTTATTAGAAGAATAATTGATTAGTAATTAAAAGTGCATTTTTATCAAGGTTTTATATCATCATTTTGCACTTGAAGTATCAATATCTCCTTAACTCTAATAACATGTCTAATAATTTAAGATACATTTAATTTATGGTAAATATTCATCTTAAATGCAGGATTATCACATAAATCAAAGGATTGATTGATGAGGTGAACTACTGAAATTAAGAAGACAAAGAGAGGGCTAAGCTTAGAAAAAAGATGTTGGTTCAGTCCAAACTGGAACACCATTCGGTTATTGGATTGTAACTGGAGCTGTAGAACTTGGATTTAGGTTTGGTTTATATATAGAGAGAGCTAAGACATAGGCTTAAAATTTTAATGAAGAGTCCAAGATTTAAAAGGACAGTTTTTAAGTTCAAATTGTAGCAACAACAGAGAAGTCGGAATATGTCATGCAGCCCATATACTATTCATTATTCAGCCCATATCTTGAGTTCTACATGTTCAAATGCACCGATTCTTGTTTTGTTGGAAAGTTAAGACAATTTTCTAGAACTTTCATGAAGACTATATGCTCAAATTCTGATGTTAGCAATGATGTTTTCTGCAGACAAAAACATAAGGATTGTTACCAACTCAAGAGGTGGCCACCCACTCAATAATTAGTCATCAAATCAATAGTTCTGAATTTTGGCCTATAAAAGGAGGCATTTGCCATGCATTTAGGCATCTTGGTTTTCAGATCAAGATCATGTTCTTACTCTCTCTTTTTATATTTTTGTAATGCTTAAATTTTGTTTATATTAATCTCTTGTTTATGCTTTTCATTTCATTTCCTTTACTTAGTTAACTTATATCTTATTTATGTTCTTATCTTGTTTATTTATGTTTCTCTCTTTCATTATGTTTTGCTAAGTTTATTATGTCAAGGTGAAAAGGTTACACTAATGGGGTAAGAATAAGTATAGTATAAACTCAACATGGACTATGTTTGATACTAACGTGTTTTGTATTTGTTATCTTGTTTACTTTTAATACTTTGCTTGTTAAATGGTTAATCTAGATTTATGTTGTATAACCCTGGTACAACAAATACTTGGCACTTTCATAGCCCAACTGTATGGTATAACCGACACCTGTGCTATGAAAGGAACTTGATTTGTTGTTAACATAAGTTATATTACTTACCAAAAAAAAAAGTTAACATAAGTTATATCATGAATACCTGACAACATTTACAAGTATTAGCATTATTCGAATAAGATAACTAATGTAATCATGTTAACAATTTATAATCCGATTGGAACCTCCTTTGTATGTGGTTTCCAGTTGAGTAATAAAAAGAGTTTATACTATACTTGCTTAAAATACCATTAGTGGATCCTCTAACCTTGACAATTATTTTATCCTCGTTTAATTCTTATATCAATATCACATCTCAAAGCTCTCTTCAACTCCTTTTCTGTTATTTTCTATTTCTTTATTTATAATTTATATAGTTAACCTTCATGTGGTTTGACTCCGGTCTTACAGGGTTATTTATTACTTTGACACTCCTACACTTGGGAGAAGACATCAACTCTTTTGTCGTGTCAAGTTTTCGGCACCGTTGCTGGGGAGGTAAGTAATTGTATAAATTATATATTTTCTTTTATTTGTTTAAAGATAGACAAATGGTAGAATTGATGTGCAATGGAACTTTTAAAGATAACGACCGTGATGAAGCAATGGAGTGTCTAGATTTGTTAGCTGAAAATGCTCAAAATTGGGACACTACAGGCACTTATGAGGCACCAGGTAAAACTCAACTTCATACATCTAGTAAAGGCATGTACAACCTTAGGGAATATCATAACCACCAATCCAACTTTGCATCTTTAGCTAGAAAAATCGAGGCACTGGAATTGAAAAGGAGTGGTCAATTACAATATGTTTAAGAAATTGTGTGTCAAATCTGTGAAACCAATGATTGTCCAACTTTGCCTTATTTCAAGGAATGCCTCCATGAACAAGCTCATACTTTAAACAGTTTCCAAAGGCCAAGTCATAATCGATACTCGCAAACGTACAACCCTGGTTGGAGAGATCATCCAAATTTCAGTTGGAAGAGTGGTAACAATAATGCACAAACTTCAAAGCCACCATTTCAAGCACACCATAATCTCTAAAATTCTCATGGATATGCACCTTCTTATGTTCCCCCTCCTAGAAGAAATCTTGAGGAAACTTTGCATGCATTCATTGAAAAGAAAGAGACAATTAACACTCAAAATGCTCAAACTATGACTGATTTGAAAGATACTCTTGCAAAATTCACATCCACTCTCAGTTTTTAGGAGAAAGGTAAGTTTCCATCTCAACCACAACAAAATCCCAAGGGGCAATACAATGCAAATGCATGTAGTTCCGAAAGCCAACACATGGATCAAATCCAATCAGTCATTACTCTCCACAGTGGTAAGGTTATTAAAAAACTCATTCTTGAACCTTGTGAGAAAGATGATGAGTCAATCTCTGAGGGTAAGGAAGAGGTTAAACCTGAACATTGCAAAGAAAAAACTGATTCTCCACCAGTACTTCCATTTCCTCATGCCATATGAGCAAACAAAGGGAAGTTAATCACGATTCTAAAATCTTTAAAACTTTCAAATAGGAAGAAATCAAGGATGAAAAAGGCACCAAAAATGTTGTTACAGATCATTTGTCAAAATTGACAATAGATTCGACATCTGACATCACACCAATTGATGATTACTCTCTTGATGAATCTTTACATTCTCTTATTGGTTTGCTAATATTGAAAATTTTCTTGCTTCAGGATATTTGCCAACTCATTTGAATACCCAAGACAAAAGAAAGTTTTTGAGCGACGTGCAAAACTTTTATTGGGATGACCCTTACTTATTCAAATATTATCCTAATCAAATATATCAAAGATGCATTCTTGACAATGAGGTAAGTAGTATCATGAAATTTTGTCATTCCGAGGCATGTGGGGGTCATTTCTCATCAAGAAAGATAACTGTAAAAATCTTATAAAGTGGATTTTACAGGCCCACTATGTTCAAGGACTCACATGCATTCTGCAAAACTAGTGAAAATTATCAAAAGGTGGGATTTATTTCAAAACATAAAGAGTCTTTAGATAATCTTCTATTGACTCTTAAGTCTCATCATAGTGGAGATGTGCATCGTGCAATTCATGATTTATGGCCCTATTTTCATAAAGATGCATCGTACAATTCATCATAGTCTTGGGAATCTGACTAAAAAAGACCTTATTTGTCAGTTTTAAAAAAACTAGATAGGAAGCCTATCCCCGACTTATTAAGTCGTTCTTGGACGTAAAACCAAGGAAAGATGTGAGCCACAATCACAACTACTTGTACATACACATGTTTTCAAGAGAGAGAAAGAGGGGGAGAGAGAGAGCCTCCAGCTGGCCTATATATAGGTGGTATGATTGCATTTTCAATTTCTCATCTATAAAATCTTCTTTTCCTTCCCTTCATTTCTACTTAGCCAATACATTCAATAGATATAGAAGTGTGTAGAAATGTCAGGTTCGTCAAGTAATCATATGATAAATATTTGTATTTTCGGTGCATCCAGTCCTGGAAAAGAAAATAAGTTTTTAGAATCAGCAAATCATCTTAGTCAGGTACTAGCTGAGAGAAAGATTCATTTAGAATATGGAGGAGGCAGCCTTGGGTTAATGGTGGGGTGTGTTAATAGCTGCATTTTTAGGAGGCAGTCAAGTTTTGGGGGTCGTCCCCAAAGCTTTAGCAAAAGGAGACATCATTGGAAAAATAATTGGAGAAGAACTACAGATCTCCACAATGTCTGATCGAATGAATGCAATGTTTAACCATGCTGACGCCTTCATTGCCTTATCAAGTAGTCTGGGCACATTGGAAGAGATCTTTCATATTTCCTCTTGGGCCTAACTACACATTCACCATAAACCTACAGGTTTGTTAAATGTTAATGGTTTTTATGATAATTTGTTGTCTTTTCTTGATCAAGCTGTGGAACATCAATTTCTAACATCTTCGGCACGACAAATCATAATCTTTGCTGTTATTGCTGAACAATTGATTGACCAACCACAATCTTTCATCCCTGTACTTGATCCCTCCATGAGTCGCATAAATTGGTCAACTATGGAAAGCCATAAAAAGCATAGATTGGGTTTGAGCCTTCGTTTGTGAAACCTTGTGTCTTTTGGTTTTATTATATTTGTGTTTTGTTGTTTCTTATATTTGTTTAAGTGTGTTTCAGGTTTGTCAGTAGTCGTTGTTTCAGGTGATGTCATCTATACTCTATCCATCTTTCTATCTTAGAACATTGAGGACAATGTTTCATTTTGGTTGGAGGGAAAGGGTAGTAGTTGATATTAAAAAAAAATAACTATGTTTTCTATTATTAAAACCATTTGCAAAACTGTTGTTACTAAGATGGCAGAGTAAAGGAGGAACTTTAGTGACTCTTGAGACGCATCTTAGTAAACATTCTTAACAAGGTCTATCAAAATACTTCTTGAAATATTCAGGTTTACAAACTCTCGCATTGTTATCACTTGATTCTGCTCATGTACTCATTTAACAAGTATTCCTAAACCTTCATTTTCACACACACACTTTAACATATGATTGTGGGATGCACATTGGATTATTACATTATTTGCGATCTTTTGTTAAAGGTAACAACTAAGGGAAAGGAATAGTATATAATTTGCAAAAAAAAATATTTGATAATATTGATGATAATAAAAACATAGATAAGTTTGGTTTTGTAGCCTCCTTAACCTAAGCAATTAGGCCCGAATGGGTGTTTTAACACCTAATACCCTAAAGTCAACTGACTTGGGAGCTATTGGCCCAGTGCTTGTTACATGGGTTAAGGAGAAAAGCTTAAGGGAATCAAACATTGCACTATCTTTGTATCAATATCTGCAACCCGAGTTAATAAACTCGAACGGGTGTCTCAACACCTAATGCCCTAAGACCAATTAGTCTGGGAGTCATTAGCCGAAAGCTCGTTACATGGGTTAAAGATGCATTGTGTTTTAAGTTACATGTATATATATTAAAAAAAGAAAAAAAAAGATAATAATCCCAACCCAAGGAAGTTAACCTTAGAAAAACACTAGAACATAATATTGTTTTCTTCCAATAAAAGCCTCATCATCTATATTTTCATACATTGAGCACATAAAAAAGAAGGTTTATTAATATCTTGTTTCAATAGTATGAAGCAGATATATAAATTTAATGAGAATTTGTTTATTTGGATAGATTAATGGAAGTTGAATAATGAATGCCTTGCTTTGTGGAACTTGAAATTGTTTTTTTTTAACACTTTGATTACTAGGGATTAGTAATAAGGTGGTTAGGGGGTGTGATTAGTACTTAAAAGTGCATTTTTATCAATAACTCCTTAACTAGAGCATGTTTTATAATAACATGTCTAATAATTTAAGATATCTTTAATTTATGGTAAATGTTCATCTTAAATGTAGGCCTATCACATAAATCAAAGAATTGATTGATGAGTTTAACTACTAAAATTAGAAAGACAAAGAGAAGCTAAGCTTAGAAAAGAGACGCTGGTTCAGTCCAAACTGGAACACCATTTGGTTATTGGATCATAATTGGAGATGTAGAACTTGGATTTAGGTCTGGATTATATGTATGGAGAGCTAAGACATAGTCCTAAAACTTTCATGAAGAGTCCAAGATTTAAAAGGACTGTTTTAAAGTTCAAATTGTAGCAACAACAGAGAAGTCAGAATATGTCCTGCAGCCCAGATACTATTCAGTGTTCAGCCCATATCTCGAGTTCTACATGTTCAAATGCATCGATTCTTATTTTGTTGAAAAGCTGAGACAATTTCCCAGAACTTTCATGAAAACTATCTGCTCAAATTCTAATGTTAGCAATGACGTTTTCTGCAGACAAGAAGATGAGGATTGTTACCAACTCAAGAGGTGGCCACCCACTCAACAATTAATCATCAAATCAATAGTTTGAAAACATATGTCCTACACTTGGGAGAAGACATCAACTCTTCAGTCGTGTCACTAATGTCCTCCATAATAATTTGGATTTCATGCATATTGAGAAATATATGTTTGAAAACATTTTTAACACAATATTGGAGGAAAAGGGAAAACAAAAAAACAACATAAAAGCTAGAATATATATAGCTTTGTTTTGTGACCATTAGAATATAGAGTTTCTTAATGATGGGATACATGTGGCAAAGCCTGAAGCCACATTTTCCTTTAGATAAAAAAGTACAATTTCTTGTCTATGAATGATTTAAGAGTCTATGATTTCCTGATAGATATGCTTTGAACATAACTAGATTGGTGAACTTAGATGAATGTAAATTGTATGGAATGAAGAGTCATGACTGTCATTTGTTTATGTAAGCACTCATTCCAATTGCATATAAGGATTTATTTCCAAAAAGAATATGAGATACACTCACGAAAATCAATCACTTTTTTGGAGTTGTTTGCTTGAACAATTACATTCACAACATATGGAGTAGGTTGAAAGGAACATAATTAAGGCAATCTACAAACTTGAGATGATCTTTCCTTCTTCTTTGACTCAATGAAGTATTTGCCTATACATTTAGCATATGAAGCAAAACATCTTGTGCAATACAAATGGATGTATCATCTTGTGCAAAACATCTTACATGCATCATAAGTTAGTAATGTGTTTTTCAAAACTTGTTGTCATTAAATCTATATATGTTTATCTTAATGTAAGTACTTGTTCAACCTTAAGAAACATGTTAAAAACAAGATGCATGTTGAGGCTTTGATATGCGAGGCTTATATTATTGAAGATATTTCAACATTTATTTCATATTATTTTGAACCCATATGAGAACAAAAATCAATTTCATTCTAGGACATGATGATGGTGGTGAATTACCTTTTAGTGTGAATTTATCAATATTTTCCCATCCTAGTCTATCATTATCAAAGAATTCAGTTTCAATAAGATATTTGATAAAAATCAAATTTACATAAGCATATAATTATGTGTTATTTAACTGAAGTGAATTGAGACTTTTTGTTAAGTAAGTCAATTTTACAAATTTTGAAATGATAAATCATGGGAGTCTAAGATTTAACAAGACCGTTTTCAAGTCCAAATTATAGCAACAACGAAGAAGTCCGAATCTATCCTGCAACCCAAACACTATTCAGTATTTAGCCCATATCTCGAGTTCTAAAAGTCCAAATGATCTCAATTTTTTACCCTTAAAAGCTGAGACAATTTCCTAGAACTTTCAGTATTTAAGTCTGTTCAAATTATGACGTTATCAATGATTTTTTGGTAGACAAGAAGATAAGAATTGTCACCAAGTCAAAATATGGCCACTCACTCATCAATTAGTCAACAAATCAATAGTTCCGAATTTTGGCCTATAAAATGAGGCATTTGCCATGTATTTAGGCATCTTGGTGTTCAGATCAAGATCATGCTCTTGCTCTCTCTTTATATTTTGGAATGCTTAAGTTTTGCTTATATTAATCTCTTGCTTATGCTTTTCATTTCCTTTCCTTGTTTATTTATGTTTCTCTCTTTCATTATGTTTAACTAAGTTTATCATGTCAAGGTGAAAAGGTTACACTAATGGTGTAAGAATAAGTATAATATAAACTCAACATGGACCTTAATGTTGGATACTAACATGCTTTATATTTGTTATCTTATTCACTTTTAATACTTTGCTTGTTAAATGGTTAATCTAGATTTATATTTTATAACCCTTGGTACAACAAATACTTGGCACTTTCATAGCCCAACTGTATGATATAACTGACACCTATGCTATGAAAGGAATTTGATTTGTTGTTAACATAAGTTTTAATCATGAATGCCTAACAACATTTACAAGTATTAGCATTATTCGATTAAAAGATAACTAATGTAATCATGTTAACAATATATAATCCGATTGGAACCTCCTTTGTGTGTGGTTTCCAGTTGAGTAATAAAAAGAGTTTATACTATACTTGTTTGAAATACCATTAGTGGATCCTCTAACCTTGACAATTATTTTATCCTTGTTTAATCCTTACATCAATATCACATCTCAAAGCTCTCTTTAACTTATTATTATTGTTGTTGTTTTTTTTTGGTAAGTTGATGTATGTATTAAAAGAAGAAGATACAAAGATTATAAGGGGCATACCCCAGATTTACAATGAGAACAGAAACATAAAAAAACAGATGGCTACAGGTTAGCCATCGATCAGAATACTAAGACCTCACTAGATTTGATAGGGAAACCAATACAACCAGCTAACTATCAAATTCAGAATTTATGTTATTAACCCTCCAAGCTCTTTGGATCCTTTTGTTTTCATTTGTTGGTGGGACGTAAATTAAGCTTATCGCGAATGATACATTTGATTTGATTAAAGACCAAATTCGAAGTTCTAAACATTCCAGCAAAGATCATTGCATTCCGTTCTTGCCATACATGGTACACTGTAGCTGCAAAACTCAATTTACAAGAAAAATTAGCGAAACACTTGCCATGCCAAGTGACAGTGGCCCATCGAATCCATTCATCCCAGCCTTTTGTCATTCTTGGAATGTCGCATCTGTCACAAACATCCTACCAGATCGCTTTAGTATAGGAGCATTCAAAGAACAAGTGGTTGTGATCTTCATTGTTGCGGAGACACATTTATTGGGACCATGTATACCAATCTGATAAAGTCTATCTTGAGCTGTGAGTTTCTGTTGGACAACCATCCATAGAAGAAACGAATGTCTTGGAACAACATTCTTGAACCATACAATGTCATGCCATTCAACCATCTGACGATGAATTCTTAGTTGCTCCCAAGCTACTTTGACCGAGAACCTGTGATTTGGCGAATCCAACCAAACTATCTCATCCTTTTGCCCCATCTTAGGATTAGAATTGGAAGGAATAACTTCTACAATGGGGTGCCAGCCAATAGCTTGGGTGGTAGGAATTTTCAATTCTAAGTTATGAATCAGCATATTCACCTTCGCGTTCTTTTCCATACCTGAATCATAGATGAATCTTTCCCCGTAAGAATCCGTGAGTGGGCTTTGAGGATGCCAATTGTCAAACCATAGAGAGGTTGTCATTCCATCTCCTATGATGTACTTCATCTTCGGCCATGCTAAGGATCTGATGATACGATCCAGAAAAGGTCAAATTTGGATTTAGATGTGAGAAGTGCATCTATTCAGTTTTACAGCAATAGTCATAATTTGCTATCCGATCGTTGGATCAGGCTGAAATTGTACGTGGAGTCTCCGGACATGGTGTCCTACCTTGGGTTAAAATTTCAGGTCAATCAAAGTTCGGAAAGTCATCGAAACACGGGTCAACAGAGGCTATATGAATTTTGTTATTTACTTCTTTTTGACTTGTGGACTTCCTATTTGGCTAGGATTCTTTTCCTAAAAGGATGTGGCAGCTTATTTTGGGAATCTTCTAATTCTACAAAGATCTTCAATGGGCTGCAACATAGTTTCCAAGTGTGGCAAGGATTCATAAATATTTTAGAATCCTTTTCTTACAAGGATTCTGACATGATCAAAGAGTTGATGTCTTATCCCAAGTGCAGGAGTGTCAAAGTAATAAATAACTCGGCAAGACCAGGGTTGAACCACAGGGAGGTGAATTATATAAATTACAAACAATAAAATGATATTGATGTTGAAGAGAAGTTTGAGATGTAATAATGATGAAAAGATAAAATAAGTATAAAACAGATGTCAAGGTTAGAGGATCCACTAATGGTATTTCAAATAAATATAATATAAACTCTTTTTATTACTCAATTGGAAACCACACACAAATGAGGTTCCAATCGGATGATTTATCGTTAATGGCTCATTATAAAGTATTAACATGATCATATTAATTATCCTATTCAAGTAACTCCATACTTATAAATATCATCAGGCATTCATGTTGCTAGCTTATGTTAACAACAAATCAAGTTCCTATCATAGTAACGATGTCGGCCGAAAACTATGAAGGATCAAGCATTTGATGTACCAAGTGTTATACAACATAAATCTAGATTAACCATTTAACAAGCAAGATATTAAGAATTAGTAAGATAAAAAGATAAGACATGCTAATAACAATGTTTCTTGGATATAAACATTAAAGTCTATATTAAGTTTATATTATACCTATTCTAACACCATTAGTAAAACTTTTTCACCTTGATATAATTAACTTAGCTAAACATAATGAAGAAGAAAAACATAAATAAACAACATAAGAACATAAATAAATAACATT
>Ga0325410_1001343_pt1 | contig 27074 bp, 22 predicted proteins | sample PopdelMetagenome_16_FD_206182 | JGI IMG/M metagenome (GOLD analysis project Ga0325410, IMG submission 206182) | Populus deltoides microbial communities from Bellville, Georgia, United States - Xylem-PdIQD-R3 | ecosystem: Host-associated > Plants > Phyllosphere > Stem > Wood/Secondary xylem...
TCAGACTCATTTAATACTTACATGGTTGTTAACTTCAGGACCTTAAAGAATTAGTTAAGTTGTATATAAACTAGCATGGACACCCATTATTAACAAAAACAAAAAAGAAAAAGAAATGAAAAAAAGCCACACTTGATTCTGTTAACTAATCATAGATCAATGTATTTTGTTTTCTACTTGGATTTTTATTTAAAAAAATCAAAAACATGATGATAACTTAATATGGTAGAGCTTAACTAAATACCAAACTCAAGTATATATGAGTCTGATAAATAGTCAAATCTGGTATTCTTAGGCTCGGACGAGTATTGAAACTATACACACAAGCATATACGATTCGGGCAAATTCTTAGACTCAATATTATTGAGTTCTGTCAAGTGCCGAGCTCAAATATAAATAGTTCTATGGAGCCGCCAAACTCATCATCCTCATATAGCTACGGCAATCTTATCAGGTTTTATTTTGAATCACAAGATTCTAATCGGTCAGATATGTTTTCTTTCTTTAACACATAAAGATTTGAATGCGATCAGAAAATAAAGATTTTTTAGTCCCTTTCTTCATTAAATGATAAGAACGATAGGCTATAAAAACTCATTGGATTTTTAAAAAAGAGGTTTTGAATCTCCTTCCAGAACAAAATATTTATTTTTAAAATCTCTCTAATATTATTGTTTTTTCTCAAAATAAAAAAAAATTATTTGAGCATTAGAGAATCTTCAAATTCATAAAAATAAAATCTTTTACAGGTTTGAGACACCAAAAACTAATAATCTTAGCTAGAAAGAATAAATTAAATTATGAGAACTAGAATATTAATTGATTATTGAACACATAAATTTTATTTTTAATTTAGCTAGTTAGATTTTTTTTTAGACGTGATCAACCACCACAATTAATCAGTTGAATTTTTTTACTTAATTTTTATTTTTGAGAAAATTAAGAAAATTAATTCATAATATATAGGTTAACAAGTGCACGATAAAAAACGAAATATGTTACCTATACATCAAATGAATTCAGTTTCTTGAAACCCAAATGTCTAGAAGGTCAACGGCCTCTTCAAAGCTTCATGTTACTGATACGACGAGAAAATCTTTTTATAATAATTTTTTTTTGTTTTTGCGCTCAACATGAATTAGGATTTAGATAATTTTCTTTCTTTGTAATTGTTAGTTATCATTTGAAAAATAATAAAAAAGACTTTGAGTTATTATTTTATAATTAATTTCTAATCAATAAATTGTTCCAAAGAAGTAAAAATTAGAAGCATATTAGCAAGAATAAATAAATAAATAAATTATCTTTTTTTTAATAAATATACTATAAATTAGAATCAATTAAAACAAAATCTTAACTCAATTTCATAGTGCCCTTTTAAATATTTCAATCAAAATAAATTTTCTTATAACTTTTACTTAATCATTTTGCACAAAACATATCAAAAGTAACCTTATGGGTTATGATTTGGATTGTTTGGCCAATCAACATCGCTAAGCTTTGTGGCAATTGAACTTCTTGGAAAAAGAAGCACGACGTCGGGCAAGAGCAAGATGATGAGCCGTCGGGCCATGGTCGGTCTCCTGCATGTACACGCAGGGGTTGATGTGCTAGCTCGAAGAAATGGCGGGCAAATGTCCTCGATACCGTCCATCAGCAACAACATTTCAACTACCATGGCCTCCGGGTTTATTTTAAATTATCGTAATTTTATTTAAAAATATATTAAAATAAAATACCATGAAAAGGTCATGTTTCATATGCAATGTCAATCACGTGTCCTCATCATGATAAATGAGATAATAGCACTATGAAATATAAATACATTTTTGGAATTTGAATCCAAACCCAAATTCAATTTTTTAATATAAAATGGGGAAGAGAATTCTATCCCCGTCTAATTCAATAGATCCTCTATTAATAAAAATATATAATTGCCTTTTTAAATCAACTTAGCATTAAACTAAACTCTAAATTTTATTTAATCTTATTGCATATTATTGATAAATTTATTTTAAAATATCAAAATATACCATTGGGTTTGCGAATTAAAACTTTGTATTAATATATATCAGCATGGGTATTCAATTTTAGTATCAGATTTTAAATTAAATTAATTAAAAGTTGATTCGATTAATTCAATAAATGAAATATTTAAAAATTATTTTATATGTTTTTAAATATATTTTAAAATAGTGTTGTTTTAATGATTGATTTGATAAGTTAATTATTTAAAATTTAATTTTTTATTTATTTTTCAAGTTTTAATATAATTTTAAAATAAAAAAAATATTGAAACGAGATTGTTTTGAATTGATCGGATTAATCCATGTTAATCCGATCAACTATGATTTTAACGCCGGCCGGGTTTAATAACTTTGTTTGCTATACCGATTGAAGTGGTAATTTTGCCATCGCTAGACCTGAGCAAGACATGCCTAGGATCACAAGACCAGAAGTGTCACGGGTGAAGTGTGCAAACACAACAGAAGAGAAGCTCCACCGCAGGTTCAGACCGAAGACCCTCGTCTCCGAACGTCCTCATTTTCTCCACCGCAGAATGGCCATCTTCACGGTCACTTTGAAACGCTGCCACGGATCACTGCGTCATCACCGGTACTTATCTTACAGAAAACCCAAATGCCTCTTTTGCTTTTCTATTGAAAATTTAACTAAATATTTTTCTTTTTTTTCTTGTTTTGCATTGAAGTTTAAATTCATATTTTTTCTATAACTCATGAACTGAAATTTAGATTCTTTAAATTATTCTTTGATCAGCATGTCTCCACTTATATTTGTTACAAAAATCCTGGGTTAGTTTCTGAATTACAAAAATTGAACTCTGGATCAAGTCTTGTTTTGCCACCATCCTGTAACAACTCGATGAGCTTTTTGGAATATGGGGTTTGATTGATTTTAACATGGCAGATATTGAAATGGAGGCAACACAATCAATCACAGCAATTAATAATAAGAAGCGGAAAAAGGGAAATCAAGACTGTAAGAATAGTAATTCATCTCGTGTTTTGAGCACTCCGCGAACGCGTTCTCAGGTATCCCCGGAGTGGACTGCTAAACAAGCACTCATTCTAGTGAATGAGATTGCTGCTGTTGAAAAGGATTGCTCAAAAGCGGTATCGACCAATCAGAAATGGAAGATCATTGTTGGTAACTGCGTTGCGCTGGGTGTAACGCATACTCTGAGTCAGTGCCGGAGTAAGTGGAACTCTTTGGTTATCGAGTACAACCAGATTAAAAAATGGGATAAAGAGTCCGAGTCGCGGAGTGACTTCTACTGGTCTCTGGGATGTGAAAGGAGAAAGGAATTTGGACTTCCGGAGAATTTTGATGATGAGCTGTTCAAAGCTATTGATGATTATATGTGGAGCCAGAAGGAACAGCTGGATACGGATCCAGATACCGACCTTCAAAAGGCTGACTTGCTTGATGTAATTGCAAACTTGGGTATGCTTCCTCTCCGATTTAACATGCAGTAATTTAGTTGTTGCTAGTTAAATCATTGATTGGGCATGCATATCATATTGTCAGTAATTACGAATGGTGCTTTACAGTGTTTATGATGAAGTTTTTTTTTTTCCCTCCTGTTTTTGTTCATTTTAGATCAATTGTCATTTTATTTTATGTGTGTCACAAAAGTTCTTTAATGTTTGATTTTGGTATTCTGCTATGAAAATCATGAAATTAAGGTGATAGATTATATTTCCAGCTGTGCTCTTACAATCTCCTATGCCTCTCAGGGGCCAAGAAACAAAGGAAGTGGTTAACATCTCTGAAAACCCATACGGAAGAAAAGACTCACAAATGCTGCAGAAAGGAAAACTCTCAAACAATCCACGCAGAAGAAGAGCCTCAGAAAAGACACGAGGAAGAAAATTCTCAGATATACTGCACTATGGAAAAGCCTCATGGATTCCATGCTGAAGAAGAATGTCAGGAAAGTCAGGTGCAAGAAAACACTCAGACATGCTGTGCTGAAGGAAAGCTTCAAACAATCCATGCAGAAGACGATCCTTGGGAAAGTTGCGCAGAAGAAGAGCCTCATACAATCCATGCAGAAGAGTGGCTGCAGCCATGCTGCTCAAAGGAAAAGCCTCAGACAATCCATGTACAAGAGGAAAATCAAGAAAGATATGTGGAAGAAAACCATCAGACATGCTGCACAAAGGAAAAGCCTCAGACAATCCCTGCAGAAGAGGAACTTCACGAAATTCAAGTGAAAGAAAAGCCTCAAAAGCGACTTAGAAAAGAAAAACCTCAAATTGGCAACGGGGATGAAAAGCCTAAAATCTACAGCGGACGGAAAAAAATGGCCAGCACAGAAGATATGGAGCAAATGATGGTGGAAAAACTCAGTGAGAATGCTGAAATGATCCAGGCTGTAGTTAATGGCAACCTTCCTGAGATGGCAGACCTCGAAGCTGCTGATTCAAACAATATCGAGGGCTTCAAAACTGATCTTATAAGAAGTCAAGGGGACAAGCTTATTGCATGCCTTGAAAATATTGTCAACACTATGAGGCAGTTCCCTTGGCTTCTCCAAGATGCAACTAGTTGATGTATCTAATGTTAAATTTTCCTCTCATGGGTTAATGTAGGTAGTAGCCTCCATGACCGGGATCATCGGGCATAAGACAGCTCCCTCTCCTTCAGGTTTGAGCACATTTCCTTTGTTCAAAGCCTTAAACTTTCATATGTATTGTACTGGTTTGAACGATGTAGAAATGCAACCCCGGTTGCGGAATAAAACATGAATTTGTTCATCAAGCTATGTTCTGGATCCCCCGATGAGGTTTAGCATATTTCATCTTGTCAAGGTGAAAGAAAAAGAGAAAAAAGAAGTGAAGAAAACGAAAACAGGGGTTCTCTGGTTTACACAATGGACGACTCCACTGGGGATCGAACCCAGAATCTCTGGTTCCGTAGACCAGCGCCTTATCCATTGGGCCATGGAGTCTGATAGCTGTCAGCCGTTGACAACGGTAAGTTCTTAAAGTTACCATGCCAACAAAAACATTCAGTTTTCTACAGGTGTCAGGATTAAATAGGCTAACCTTTATTTTCCATTCCATGACTGTGCATGGACTACATCTAATTCATCATTTAACATTTTTTCAATTAGCAATCATCAAATTAACGTAAGATCCTCTAACTCTCCCTACAAAACATTCATCCGAGGAGAAACATGGAAATGTGTCATCGAACTTCAACTAGCAATAACAAACATGAAGATCTTATTATTCTTCAATAAACATGATTCCAAGTTACAAATTCAGAATAAAGATTTAAATTTATAACATCTTAGGCGTTGCTGGGGTAAATTAAATAGTACCATAACAACTTCTTAAGACAAAACCACCACTTTACTCATAATCCACATCCCCAAAGAGAACTCAAAAGCAAAGAGTGTATGAAGCAATCCTCGATCAAGTGCAAATCCAAACAGTGTGATCCCCCCATTGTTGTGTTGCAAATAAGCCACTGCAATTGAGAACGTTAATTAATATTGAAATCATCTGCTGTTAGATTCAATAGCGAATCCAGAACAAGATTTTAAGCGAGGTAACGAGATAGGTAACCGGCTGCTCTCCCCTGCCTCTATGTCTAATCAATCCTACATTGATTCTCTGGACATACCGATTGACAAGGGTAAGTGAGAAATATTTAGGTCAAGTTTTACCCACCTAAAGCCTGCCTGGTTTGGAAGGTGCATGGATCCTGTGAGGAAATTGCAATGAAAAAGTCCGAAGAATCGGACTCGCTGTCTCCAGCATTGAATGCTAGACTCCCATCAGCTTCCAGCACATGGTTTTTTCCCTGGTCTACCCTGGCAAATGCAGATGTAACATTCATATGCCATCTAGTGGCTATTGACACAATACCTTGAGCTCTATGTGTAATTCTTGCAGCTCCAAGTAAACATAAGAAGAATCCACTTAGTTGAACTGCTGAACATATCTGCGTCAATCCCTCAAAGTATTAGGAATCATCAGTCTTGTAGACTGCAAAACACTTAGTATAAAGGCAAACTTCTTACCACAAGGTCTCCGGAATTGAAGAAACTCTTCTGAGTGTTGAATCCCAAAACCAGCAACAATGCTCCAAATTGACTAACTGTAATGGTAACCAAACAGGATATGATAAAGAATCGATATCTATGGCTTGTAAGAGATAATTGTTTCTTAATCCTAACATGCTCCCTGAATATGACACCGGCGCCCGATCCACAACCCTCAAACAACTTATGAAGCCCTTCAAATCTGAGTATCTGAAGCTCACAAGTCAACCGAAACAGGACACAAACCAACAAGAACACTCCTGTCCTATAAACCCAAGACGCCAGCACCAACACAAACATGATAGAATTCAATGGAATACCGTGAGGACTAATATTATAAGGTAACCATATTTTGACTGTGGAGAAAAATATGATTTTGTGTGCAAGTTCGACAAAGAAAGATGGAAGCAATATGCAGGCTAGGTACCGAAAAGCCTTATCGAGCTCGCGCGAGTATCCTTGTCTAACGAACAACGAGTCATCCTGTAAGCCATCGAGGAACAAGAGCTGGCGGAGACCGTATCTCTTAAAGAAACGGAAAAGAGTAAAGAAAGCTATAAAAGCCAAGGCAGACTCAGGAACCTGCACCAGCTTGTTGTAAGAAATGGGGTCGTCAGCTGGTGCTGAGGATGGGACTCTAATGGAGAGGGAGCTTACAATCGGGACAATAATGGCAAGGAAAATGAAAACAAAGTAGGACACAGTTTTTCCTATGCAAGAGGAATGATCAAGTGCACACCATCTAAGGCTCATTCGGAAATTGCGTAGCTCATCGAAGAGTAGTGATTTTGATCTAGCATATGAAGGTTGAAGTAACAGGGGTACATTAGCCTGCAGCTGGTGTGATTGATCGTTTTCCTTGGTGAACGTTACATGCGGACCGGAGCAATGAGCTTCTATAAGGGTATCGCCAGAAGTGGTAGAGGTGTTGTTGATCATTGTTGAAGTTGTGAGGTGGAGATTACTCAGGTTGGCAGTCTGTATAATTAGGGCTGGTACTTTATAAGTGATTTGAGAGAAGCTGGCAAGAGGTCTGTGACACCATGCAACTTTTGTAGCTGTGAAGAAAGCAACATTTCACAATATAGGAGAGAGTAAACAACATCTTGCTTGGGAGTTTAAGCTAAGCATAATATATATGCTTTGTGGAGGGAAAGAATACAGATTTACTAGCACTCATTATAAATCTACAGTGTGAAAGATTCTAGTATCCATGCACCAGCTACACGGCTTTCTGACCACAAAGATGCAGGAGTAGCAGTGAAAATTAGCCGAAAGCACTTGCTGTAAAGCAGAAAGGCTTAAGTTTATCCCGTGAGCTCTCTTGGCCTTCAATGAAGTGAAAGGGAAAAAAGACATTGAATGAAGTGAAGAATAAAGGGTTGCTACTTGCTCCGAGTGTGAAGGTGGAGAACTCTTTTTTTTTTTTTGGGGGTTAATTACCTTTCTTCACTTCTCAAGTCAATTATCATATTCTTTGCTTTGCTTGAGATGTCTGATAAACATCAACCCAGAAAATAAATACACCTTTATTAAATTTATTATTAATTATAAGATAATAATTTGTTTTGATTCACCCAAAACATAATAATTTGGATATTTAAGTACTTGGTATTGAAATTCACGTTTTTTTGATGACCTGGACAGGTTATTCAGTCAAACACTCTTGTGTCCACATGATCTCATGGGGAAATAATTTGTTTATCCTCAAATTAATTAATTAAAACCATTTTGATCCAATTTCCGAGTCCATAATGACTTACTAGAAACGGTTAGAATTCGGTTAAAGCTAACCTGATCAATCGAGTCCAAACTCAACCGATTCAAATATAAGGTATTTAAAAAAATAATATTGTTTTAATAATTCATTAAAAAATAATATAAGAAGTGTGTTAACTTAGTCATCCAAATCCTTCACTGGATCGGATTTTAGATTGAGCATTGCTAATTACTTGTACCTATTTTTCAATTTCATATTGCATTTATCACTATTATATATACACACACCAAATTAAAAAAATTAAAATTAATTCGAGAAATTAATAAATCTAACTTAAATAGTTATCCTATCAAACTATTAGATCATATATTGTGTGTGTGTGTATATATATATTTTAGAACCTGTGAAACATTAAACAATAAATAATAAAATGAAAAGTGCATAATTTTAAAAGATAAGGGTAAACAAATTCAAGCTTGGCAAATTATATGTAATGTCTTGAAATAAAAAAAAGATTTTAATAGGAAAAGACAACAATACCCTTAAAGATGTAGTTATTAAGTATAAATGAATGAGGAACATTGAGATAATTGCACAACCAATTGATAAATATAAAAGGAAGAGAAAACAAAAAGAAAGAAAAGAGAGAATTTGAAATTGAAAGTGAGATCCGGGAGTGGAAGAAAAAGAAGAGAATTGAGGGAAAACAGAGGAAAGGGATGAGAATTTATGAATGTAGGTGTTTTTTTTATTTTTAAAAAATATCATGCAAGCTGTTTCAATATTTTTTTTAACATAAAAAAATTTAAAGTTTAAATTGAGAAACCTATGCAAATATCTAGTTAAATAAATCGATAACTATTTATATAAATAAATAAATCATTAATAATAACAAAAAAAATTAAAAAAAATTAAGAGTTGAATGGATTGAATCAAAAGAAAAAGGAAATTGAAGGGTTGATTTAATCTCTTGCATGACCAACATGTAACCCGAAGAAAAAAAAGAAAAAAGAAAAAAGAAAAAAGAAAAAAGAAAAGCATATTGGCTCCAAACCAGATCAAACCATCATACACGCGTCATCTAAAAAGAAATAGGGCATCGAGACGAATTAAATGATATAGTAAAAACACAATTAATACCATTGGATTTAGCCACACGCGCTGTCCGGAATAGCAGAGTGGCTGACGCATGCGAAATATGTGTCATCGTTTTTTTTGTACAAAGCCTCTGGGACTAAATAATAATAACAAAAATCATTATAAAATTACAACAAAATCCCCTAAAGTCAAGACTAAAAAAGTTGGATGTTAAGGGTAATGGAGTAATTATGTTTAATGAGAAATAAAATTACTAGAAAGCTCTTGGATAAAAGGTTATGACTATTTACTTTTTAAGGTCGATATTGTAATTGTATTATTAAAATCAATGTAAAATTACTACAATGCTCTTACTACCCTTGAAAATAACACATAAACCAATAGGAAAAGACAGCAATACTTCCATCCCAAGCCTTATGAGCTTTGAATGTGTCTTAATCTATATTAGAATGTGTCTTGATCGATAATGCACTTGCACTAGAAATCTCATATGATTTAGAATTTTACTTAATATCAAATATATATTGCGTAGAGCTCTTGTTGATTTAGAATTTGGCTAAGTATGGTCACAATTAATTCAGTTTAAGCCTCCTGGGTCAGAGATTTGGGGGCCAACTAGCCAAACATGGCTAGCTCCATTAAAACAGAAGAAAATCTCAGTGTTCTGGATGAATTATTGGCAATAATCTTCTTGTGATGAATTAGAATTAGCGTAATTCGGTGCGTGAAGAGCATTTAACAAAAATATTAATTTAATATTTTTAGGTAAAAAATAATTAAAAAAAAAAAAACAGATTGAATGACAAAAACAAGGGTTATACATGCAAATCAACCATATTCTCTACCATACCATATCGTCTAAAAGGAAACACACAAATCACAAAGATTAAAGGCATAGAAGTCATAAATCAATGTGTTTTTCTTGTCATCATCACACTGTTTACAGACTGCTTGATGCCTTGTCAACAACAAAAGACACCCATATAAATATAATCATATGCTCTTATATACCAGGACATGCCATTAGTTACCAATCAAGAAAATCATTATATATTATATAGAAGAAAAAACATCAAAATGGCCGGCCTCCTTGGTAACACAGCTCATGCTTCTTCATAGGAAGACTTCGTCAATTACAACCTTAACTTGTACCCTTTGCTTTCTCCAAAACTCTTGATTTCCTAGTCTGACACCCTCTTAACCATTTCCCATCCTCTCTTTTTTGTTCAATATTTGATGCTTGAAAGAAAACTACACACATCTTCATACTGGCTCATAAGGTAGCTTGTTGGCACCTCATGATGCTGCTATTTTACTTTTTGGTCACGGCGAGCCATTTTTTTGTGACATCACACGGTGCAACTGATGCTGAAATCCTCGTCAGCTTCAAGAACTCCTTGTCTACAAACTCCTTGCTCTACGATTGGAATGTGTCAGGCATTCCTCCGTGCACCGGTAGCACTGACAATTGGGTTGGTTTGCGTTGCAACAATGATAGCACGATCGATAAGTTGTTGCTTGAGAATATGGGCTTAAAGGGTACCATTGACATAGACATCTTGATGCAATTGCCAACGTTGAGAACGTTAAGCTTCATGAATAATAGCTTTGAGGGTCCAATGCCTGAAGTGAAAAAACTTAGTTCCTTGAGAAACTTGTATTTGTCCAACAACAATTTCTCAGGAAAAATTGACAAGGATGCATTTGACGGAATGAGTTCGTTGAAGGAAGTTTATTTGGCACATAATGAGTTTACTGGTGAAATTCCTAGATCACTTGTTTTGGTGCAGAAGCTAACAAAGTTGAGCCTTGAAGGGAATCAATTTGATGGGAACTTGCCTGATTTCCCTCAAGAAAACTTGACTGTGTTTAATGCTGCAGGTAACAATTTCAAGGGTCAGATACCTACCAGCCTTGCTGACTTCAGTCCAAGCTCTTTTGCAGGTTAATTAATTCCTATAGCAACTCTATGCTTTTCAATTTCAATCCAATATTCACCTTTTTTCTTGTTCTCATAAATATATATTGGATGCAACTGGAAATCTATATTTCTGTGTTTTCCCTTGATAATTATGTGAAAACTGGTCTAATAATTTTGATGGATTTGTATGTGGTAAGCACGTTGTTGATCCGATTCTTGTTGTAGAAGTCAAATTATGGGCTGTAAAAAGAATCTCTTCAGAAACATTATGGCTGTTGCAATATTTAAGGCATTCATTTGTGTATGCATGATGCAGGGAATCAAGGGTTATGTGGAAAGCCACTGCCTGCATGCAAATCATCCAGGAAAAAGACCATCGTAATTATTGTGGTCGTTGTTGTATCTGTGGTTGCATTATCTGCTATTGTTGTCTTTGCCTGCATCCGCAGCCGCCAAAACAAAACACTCAAATTTAAGGATACCAAAAAGAAATTTGGTGATGATAAAAAGGAAGCTCAATCATCAGATCAGTTTGGTGATGGTAAAATGGGTGATAGTGGGCAGTACTTGCATTTCGTAAGATATGACAGGAATAGATTTGATTTGCAAGACCTCCTTAGGGCCTCTGCTGAGGTCCTGGGCAGTGGTACTTTTGGGTCATCTTATAAGGCAGTTCTTTTAGATGGGCCTGCTATGGTTGTGAAGAGGTTTAGGCATATGAGTAATGTAGGTAAGGAAGGATTTCATGAGCACATGAGAAAGTTAGGAACATTGTCACACCCTAACTTGCTCCCTCTAGTGGCATACTACTACAGAAAAGAAGAAAAGCTTTTGGTCTCTGACTTCGTTGAAAATGGCAGCTTGGCTTCTCATCTTCATGGTAACTAAGCCTCTCTCTAACACTTTCCATATACCAAAGGGAATTGTATTAAGAAATTATCATCCACGCACATGTTTGTGCTTTTACTACGAGGGACAGACATGATTGCCTTAACGTGTAGATGATTGTTTTTTATCACATTTATCATACAAGAAATAGAAGGAAAGAGTGCTAATATTGTTTATCAAGACTGATTTGTTGATTTTATGGATTTATCTTCAGGTAAGCGTTCCCCGGGAAAACCATGGATTGACTGGCCAACTCGGCTGAGGATCGTCAAAGGAGTTGCCAAGGGGTTGGCCTATCTCTACAAGGAGTTTCCAACATTAGCTTTGCCTCATGGTCACCTAAAATCCTCCAACGTTCTTCTAGATGATACATTCGAGCCCCTCTTGACAGATTATGCCCTAGTTCCTGTGGTTAATAAAGACCATTCTCAACAAGTTATGGTTGCCTACAAGTCGCCTGAATGCTCTCAATCCGACCGTCCGAATAGGAAGACTGATGTGTGGAGTCTTGGTATACTAATTCTGGAAATCTTGACAGGCAAGTTCCCTGAAAATTATCTAACGCAAGGAAAGGGTGGTGATGCAGATTTGGCAACTTGGGTTAACTCAGTTGTTAGAGAAGAGTGGACAGGAGAGGTATTTGATATGGATATGATGAGGACCAAGAATTGCGAGGGTGAGATGCTGAAGCTGTTGAAAATTGGGATGTGCTGCTGTGAATGGAATTTGGAGAGGAGGTGGGATTTGAAGGTGGCTGTAGCCAAAATTGAGGAATTGAAGGAGAGAGACAATGACAATAATGACTTCAGTAATTCCTATGCAAGTGAAGGTGAAGTCTATTCTTCTAGAGCAGTGACTGATGATGATTTCTCCTTCTCAGTCAATGGTTGAATTGAATGAATAAAGTTAGCTCTCTTGCTGTTATTTTTCCCAAAGTCTGCATTGGAACAAGGGTTGGAGTAGCTACATAAGATGAATCGATATAGTTTGTTGCAAGTGTCTATTTATTTTGCCTTGATTCATAACTGTTTATGTAATGTTACTGATTGAGTCACATATCAGTTGTTTATGCTCTCTGTTTCTTCTCCCTCTCTCTTTTCTCCCTAATCTTGCTGCTATATGATGGTGTAAGAAAATCTTTTGATGTTTTTGACAAAATTTGGGAGGACAAGAGAAGATAATAACTGTTCAAATAATTTGGTTAGGACTTCAAAGAGGATCTAATACCTGCATAATTATGGAATATACCTGGCGAGGTTAATAGTTGCTTTCTTAACTGTAACCTGTCACCTGTCACTACCCGTGTCTGAAGATAGAGATCATCTCCATCTGAGGATACACTTGATTGCCTACGTACATATTCCTTCACAAGGGATCCTCTCTGAGTTGGGTTTATCCTCTCACACATCTCTCTTATCCCTTCTTTTGTATTGGAATCTTACCAGCTTTCTCTCCCTCCTTATCTCAAACTCTCATCAAAGGATATCATTAGAAATACTGAAGTGCTTTTGCTTGCTGTTCTTTATTTTCCAAGGTGAGTTTTAGTAGCTGGAAATTTTGTGTGATGGATAAGCAGACTTGGAGTTAGTATGCCAGGCAGTTTTGAGAGCCATCTGCAAGAGAAATAAGACATTTTAGTTTGGTTTCTTCTACTTGAGTCCTGCTTTATGCTTATGGGAATTACTGAATCACATCCTTGTCTAATTCTCATGATATCAGCCTACAAGAGTTTTTTATATTCTGATGATGAAATAAACCAAAAGGAATTCCAAGGAGTTTCTTGTCATATGTTGAGGCAATTGATTATGTGTTCTTAACATGAACATCCCTGATTTTTTCTACTATTGGGTTGTCAAATGCTCTCTTTTTTCCAACCTTTACTTGCTAAATTGTTGCCTTGATGCTGCTGCTCTTCCTGTGATGTTTGAGGGAACCTGCTTTAAGTACAGTGACAAACCCCTAATTTATAAGAACACTATTAAGTCACTCGATTCTAAACAAAACCATTATAATAACTGATATATTCTATTCTCAAGTTGTCTTTAGCAAAAACTGAGTGCAGAAGAGAGCAAAGAAGCTAGACCTGTTCTAGGCCATATGCAAAGCAGTTCCCTTTAACAGCAGTTAGGTTCCAATTTATGGGGACTCAACGCACTGACCTAATTTGACTAAAACGTATAATATTTTTCCAGCTTGTGTTATATTGGTGTAAATACAGATGAAGAGTTACTAGTAGATTCTTGCAGTGCCACCAATTAGACAAGTGGTCTTCCTGTAAATTTTTTTTTTGTTAGATTAACTTAGGTGTCCGGGTCAGCTTGTGCGTATCTCGACTAATTCTACGGGTCCTGAAGTTAACGACTATGTAAACCTCTAGTGGTCTTGAGGTTTGTGAGACTCAAGCTGGTAACATCTAAAAAGTAAATTCAAAATCTAATTGATTGAACTTCACCTCTCAAGATTTATCTTACTATATTTCTTATTAGGACAAATGCTTGCCACGATTCTTCTAAAGGTTTGGAGCATTTTAAAAAGTGACATTGAGCTCATCCAGGTCCTTTCATTGCACATGTCAATCACCCTTTGTCAAAATTTAGGGGCTAATGAAAAAAAAAAGAGAATATATGAAGCTGATGGTTATTGTTTCTTGATAAAATCTTGCATGGGCTTCTCTGCCTTGTTTATTATACTTTTAGGATACTACAAAAGGTTTCTTGTAATATTTTGAAATAAAAAAAGAAGGTTTAATAGGAAATAACAACAATATCCCTTAGAAGAGTAAATCTTAGGTATATATGGATGAAGGACATTTTAGTAATTAAACAAATAATTGATAAATATAAAAGGAAAAAGAAAAGAAGAAGAAAAGACTCGGATTTGAAGAAAGGAAACTGTAAGAAAAAGAAAAGAAAGAAAAAAGATAAAGGAAGGAGAAAAGAGTTAGAGAAAATAAGTTTAAAATGTAATATTTATGTTTTGATGCGTATAATTATTGGTGTTAATTAAAATTATGAATTTGTTGAAGATTAAGGTTTTGAAGATTTTAATTTGGGCTTGACTGATGAGTTGATTGAAATATTATGAGTAACGATTTATTTAATTGATTTTAGGTGAGGATGATGATTTTGAGTTATGGTTTGTCTAAATGATGAATTTGAGTTAGAGATTTTAATAGATTAGTAGGTGATCTGTGGAAAAATCTGGGTTTGAGATTGAAGATGATGAAATTACAGTTTGGTTCTTAGAGCAAATTTCGAGATTCTAGATAAAATTGAGATGAATTATGGAAAAAAATTTCAGTATAGTTATGAATTTATGACATTTTAAGTCTAGTCCATCAATTTGATAAAATTATAATTTGACTTCTAAAAATCTGATAAAATTCCAGATTGGTCCCTAACTTTAATTATATATATTTTTAGATTGGTTTGACGAATAATTGAGGTTTATTTGGTGAATTATTATCAAGTTTTATGATTTGTTTTTTTTTAATTAGATTTCGAGAAAACCGTTTTATTTTTAGGTTTTTTTTTTGGAAAAGGACCAGTTTGGTTCATAAACATATAAGATTATGAGTTAGACCTTTAGTTAAGCGTATTAAATAGATTTGACATTATTTTTTAGTTGTTTTTTAGTATATCTCATTTTATATTTAGATAATCCTAATATTTTACATGTGGGACATTAGTAAGATTACCTTCGATATCTACTTCCGTGTTACTTCTATTTTTGAGTTAGATGAGTTGATAATTTTACATACGCTAGAAGATTAATATAAATATTTGAATTGTTAATATGAATTTGTTCATGCTTTTTGGTAATTCTTATAATGTTATTTATTCCTTGTTTATGATTAAGCATGATCACTCATTGAAATTGAATCTTTGATATGAACCATTATGTATTTTAGAATTGATAGCTTCACATTTGATTGATGTCATGAGTTGAGCCTTAAGATATAAACATATCTGTTTGATTATGATATGAACTTATGGTATGCCAATCAGAATACCCATACTAATAGGGTAGTGTTAGTCTTTATGCACATTGTATCTGAACTATAGTTGATCAGGAGAGTCACCAACTTGTGACGACTGACCATCCCATAATACGGAGCGTCATGCTCATTGCATTTTGATTTTCTGACGAACCTTACCTTATGATATTCTTATTATGGCCTATTTGAGAAACTTTCCTATAAGAAATTAAAGTCATATTTGTATATGTATTCCTCATTGTTATATTACCTCGTGTATGTATATTGAATGTTATCTACTCACTGAGTTGTTGAACTTACCCTCTTTTTATTTATCTTTTCAGGTTTATAGCTTGTTAACAAGTCACTTTTGTTGAACCTTCAAAACTTACTCTTTTAGTTGTAATTAATACTTTTCTTTTATGTCTAGTTAGTGCTCCACAACTACGATATTATATTACTTTGTATTAAGATAATCAATTTATATTATGATATTAGTTATTTTATAGGTATGGAATGTAACAGCCCGGCTCAACCTGCCAGATATTGTCCGTTTTGGGCCTTACCACCTTCATGGATTTGTTCTTGGTGACCACGCATGGCTCTAAAACGCGTCTGACAAGTTAGCAACTAGCACTATTAATAAGACTGGCTATCAAATCCTCACCCGTCGATATGGGATATTACATGGAAACCTAAAAGGGGACCTTACCTATGTACCGATCATAGATTTAGAAATCAGGTCGTGAAAAACCTGGTATCACATATTTTGGTTAAAGAAAGAACAATATAATTAATTTTGTAATAAATGGAGCATTAAAATTCATATCGTTTTGTCTCTTGCCTTTGAAATTCTGAATTCTTATCGAACATGTCTTCTTTGACTCTTTATATTTTGTAATAGATATGATTTACTATAATTCCATGATAATTATCATGTTATTGTTCTAGCATGAGTACTTAAGTGTTCTTGCTTTTTATAGGAAATTCCGAGGAATAGACAAATACTAGTAGAGCAGGTGACAATCAGGATGTCGTCTTTATTATACGATTGGGTATTTAAAGGTAGAGGAGGAGGAACGGTACACCCCCACCTCAACATGTTGAGGGGATACCTCTATCAATGGAGAAGGATTCTCAGGAGTTAGAAAAGGAAAATATGGTTAGTAAAACAAGTATAAAGGTAGTAAATCTTGAGCCCATTACAGAATTTCAACAGCTTAGCTAGGCTATGCGAACCTGGATAGAGTTTACTATGGAGAGAGATAGGAGAAGGGATAGAGATGTATCATCATCATCCCATACTATTAAGGGAGTCAATGTGTCATTTAATGACTTCATGAAGGTGGCACGTCCTACCTTTACTAGGATGGACATTTCAAAAGATCCTTAGAGGTTTCTAGACGACATCTTGTGGTGGTGTGAAGCTTTAGGATATATAGACCACCAGACTTTGAGTTTGGCATCGTTCAGGTTAGAGGGAGATGTGGCAATCTTTTGGTTTGAGTTTAAGGAGAGAACAAGGCCAACAAAAGCTCAGTTGACATGGAAGGAGTTTAACACCGAGTTCTTAGATAGGTTTCTCCCTTAGAGTGTTAGGGATGCTCGATTTTATGACTTTGAGAGGCTATCTTAGAGTAGCATAATAGTGGATGAGTATGATCTAAAGTTCACTTATCTGTCTAGGTATACAAAACATCTTCTAACCATCGAGGAGTGAAAGGTGAATAAATTTATTAAAGGACTCAAATTCTCGATATATGTCGTGATGGTGTCACAGGTGTTTCCATCCTTCTTCTCAGCTATTGATAGTACTAGGTTGATAGAGGCACGAGAATTAGAGGACATGGCTGCAAGCCAGTCTAAGAGGCCTAGAGAAAAGGGTTATTCTTTTAGGCAACAAGGATCAAGTGCAGGTCCATCTAGGGAATGAAGTAGCCATCAGGGCTCATGGATTCATAAGAGGTTTAGACAAATACCTTTAGCTAGTGGCTCAGACAGTCAAAGTGGCAGTAGTGGTGCTCAGAGCTATAAACCCATGAGCTATTAGTTGAAGGTCTTTGTCTAAACCTCCTACAAATCCATGAACCCTGATGGCTACTTCGTCCCCTAGATGGACCTGCACTCGATCCTTGTTGCAAGAAAGAATAACTCTATTTTTTAGGCCTTTTAGACTGGCCTGCAGCCATGTCCTTTAATTCTCGTGCCTCTATCAACCTAGTACTATCAATAGCTGAGAAGTAGGATGGAAACACTTGTGACACCATCACGACATACATCGAGAATTTGAGTCCTTGAATAACTCTCTTCACCTTTCACTCCTCGAAAGGTAGAAGATGTTCCACATACCTGGATAGATAAATGAACTTCAGATCATACTCATCCATTGTCATGCTCCTCTGAGATAACCTCTCAAACTCATAAAGTCGAGCATCCCTAACACTCTGAGGAAGAAACAGAGATATACGCAACATGATAACATAACTAATTTTATAATATAAATTGTATCTTAATACAAGAGTTAATACAAATATCGTAGTTGTGGAGTCCTAAATAGACATAAAAAAGTATTAAGTACAACTAAAAGAATGGGTTTTAAAGGTCCAACAAAAGTCACATGCTAACAAGCTATAAGCCTAAAAAGATAAATAACAAGAGGATGAGTTCAACAACTCATTGAATAGATAACATTCAATATATGTATACCAGGTAATACAACAATGAGAAATATATATATATATATATATGAAAGTTTAAGTTTTTTAAATAGGCTATAACAAGAATATCATAAAGTAAAGCTTGTCATAAAATTAAAATACAATGAGCATGACGCTTCATACTGTGGGATGATCACTCACCACAAGTTGGTGACTTCCTCGACCAACTAGGGTTCAAATACGATGTGCACAAAGACTAATATTACCTTGTTAGCATTGATATTCTAACTAGCATACCATATATTCATATCAAAATCAAACAGACAAGTTTATAGCTCATGATATCAATCAAATAAGAAGCTATCAATTCTGAACTACATAATGATTTATATCAAAGATTCAATTTCAATAAGTGATTATATTTAATCATAAACAAGGAATAAATAACATTATAAGAATAACCAAGAAGAACGATCAATTCCATATTAACAATTCAAGTATTTATATTAATTCTCTAGTATATTGAAAATTATCCACTCACCCGACTTAAAAATAGAAACAACACGAAAGCAGATACTGAAGGCAATTCTATTGATGTGCCGCATGGAGAGTATCAAAATTATCTGAATATAAAAGGAGACATACTAAAAAACAACTAAAAAATAATATAAAATCTATTTAATACACTTAACTAAGGATCTAACTGATAATCCTATATGTTTTTGAACCAAACTGATCATTTTTCTTAAAAAAACCTAAAAATTTAACAATTTTCTCGAAATCTAATTTAAAAGAAAATAAATCATAAAACTTGATAATAAGTCATCAAAAAAACCTCAATTATTTATCAAAACAATATGAAAAATTATAATTACAACTAGGGACCAATCTAAAATTTTATTAGATTTTTAGGGGTTAAATTGTAATTTTATCAAATGGGAGGGCCAAACTGAAAATGTCATAAACTCATAACTATATTGAAATTTTGCCCATAATTCATCCTTAATTCTGTACAAAATCTTGAATTTTGCTCTAGGGACCAAACTGTCATTTTTTCAAAGCTCAGGGACTAAACTGTAATTTTTATAAATTAAGGGACCAAACTGAAATTGCATCATCATCAACCTCAAACCCAGATATTTCTATAGATCATCTACCAATCTACCAAAATATCTAATTCACATTCATTATTTAAACAAACCATAACTCAAAATCATTATTCTTACCCAAAATCTTTCAAAATCAACTAAATAAAATATTACCATAACAATTAACTCATAATATTTCAATCAACTCATCAATCGTACCCAAATCAAAATCTTCAAAACACTAATCTTCAACAAATTTGTAATCTTAATTAATATCAATAATTATACATATCAAAACATAAATCTTACCTTTAAATTTATTTTCTCAAATTCTCTTCTCTTTCCTTTATTTTCTTCTTTTTAGGGTTTTTTCTTTTTAAATCCGAGTCTTCTCTCTGTTTTTATCCTCTTCTTTATTTTTTTTATATCTATTTATTAACTTTTTTTAATTACTAAAATATCCTTTATCCATATATATACCTAAGACTTACTCTTCTAAGGGTATTGTTATCATTTCCTATTAAATCTTCTTATTTTATTTCAAAATATTACATACTTTTGTGGCCATCTTATCAGCACAAGGGATAGATTATCTTTTTTCCTGTGGAACTCCCTTTTTCTGTAATTCTTTTTTTCCCCCTTTTCCTTCTCTTAATTGCAGATATTATATCCTTGCTGCAGAGCTTTTATGTTTATGTTTATGTTTGCTTACTGAAAAGGTTGATGAAAAAAGAAAAGTTACGGTTTATTTAGCTTCTAAAAAGGAATTGTTCAATGCAACGAAGAAACTAAAATGCCAAATCTCGTTTTTATTGAGCTTAGGTGCCCTTGTCATCATGTCATGGTAAGGTAATTTACCTCCTCTTCTCAGCAAACTGGTGCAGGCCATGTAAATCATTTGCTCCCCAGCTAGTGAAAATTTATAATGGCCTAAGAGCTACTGGCAAAAAACTAGAGATTGTCCTCACCTCCTTTGATCGTGACGAGGATTGATTCAGGGAACACTTCAAGTGCATGCCACGGTTTGCAGTCCCACTTGAAGTATACTTGCATAGACCATAGACATTTGAATGACATCTATCACTTTAATCACATTACGTCATTTATCTCATTGAGCTCTGATGGAATATCAGTTGAGGACGTTATGATTGGTTTGATTGAAGAGTATGGTGTTGAAGCATTTCCCTTCACTAGGAAACAAATCGAGGAGTTGAGGTCTATCGGTGATGCAAAGCTCCAGGGAGGACAACTTCTTGCACTTGAAGGACGAAACTATGTTTTATCAAGAGATACTAGAAATGTGATTTAAGTTTATCCCTGTTGTTGCAAATGGCATGCCAGTCATAGCTTTGACATTTTTTAACCTTATCTGAACTTGTTGGCAAGACAATAGGCCTTTACTTTGGTGCCCACTTGTGCCCTCCAAGCCGTGTCTTCACTGGCAACTTATCCAGGCTTACAACGAGATCATAACCACCAAAGATGGATGCTTTGAAATTATTTTAGTCTCTACAGACCGAGACCTTAATGAATTTAATACCAACCTAAGTAACATGCCATAGCTCGCTATTCCATACAAGGATAAAACATGGCAAGGCCTTTGCAGGATCTTTAACATTAAAGGGATTCCAGCTTTGTTCATTATAGGACAGGATGGTGAGACCATTAGCACATATGGGATGGCCATGATTTCCTTGTATAGTGCTAAGGCTTTCCCACTTACAGAGTCAAGGATTACAGAGATGAAAGCAGCTTTGAAAAAGAAAGGAGATGCATTGCCCCGGCAAGTGAAGAATATAAAGCACCAACATGCTCTGAAGTTGGACATGGCAAAAACATATGTGAGTGACTGTTTCAAAGGGCAAGGCAAGTTCTGGGCATTCTCTTGTGATTTTTGTGATTATGACCTTCATCTAGCATGTGTAGAAGAGGCATGCTCAGAGTGTTTAGTGGGAGTGGAAGATGTTAATATAACAGCTTAAATGTAGTACTTGAAATACTTGAATGAATAATACATTACCTTTCCAAGAAAAAAAAATTCTTTGTCCATCGATTTAATGTAACAAACTGATTTTTTTGATACCACAGACCAATTGGGTGCATCAATTTAAGACTAGTTGATTGAGTCACAAGGCCTCAATTCACTAATCCTATGCATGCCATTTAGGATAACAGAACCATAAATCTGATGGCAGCTGAGTATTTATAGTCAAAGCTCAAACACCCGAGAGCAATTTGTGGAGGAGAGAATTTAGAGGGTATGAATTTAATTAATTAATTTAGTTAGAAGAGAGAAAATAAAAGGTTAAAAAAAGAAAAAAGAAAAAACTAGCCTAATTTAGGAAGATACAGCTAGGATTGTGGAACTTGAGGAAAAAGGATATTGCAGTGGAACCACAAAGAGGTAAAGGTCCCTTCCTGGCTCTCTTCTTCTAGAGAGAGGGAAATAGATAATCAAAGAAAAGAGAAAAATTCCCATTTGCATAAAATTTTGATATGCAGATTGCATTTCTGAGTTTCTTGTAGAGAAAGTTAAAGGTTGATCAAAAGGTTCTCATCAGCTTCTGATAAGATACCAGAAGAGAAATCAATCCATTGAACGTTTTGAAGGTTCTGTTATTAGTTTCAAGGATAGAAAATTGTTGATTGAGAGAGATGTGGATGCCCAGGTCTTTGCCAGAGAAAAGGGTTGGAGGAAATGGATTAATTGCAGTGGCAATAGACAAGGATAAAAGCAGTCAAATTGCCCTCAAATGGGCTATTGACAATCTTTTGGTTAAAGGGCAGACTGTTATTCTCATCCATGTCAATCTCAAATCATCTCTTTCTTCACATTCTTCTTCACCAAGTAAGCATCTCCCTTGCAACCATAGTCCTGCATACATATTGCAGATGCAAATGGAAAATTGTCGTGGATTCCGTTTTGTAATTGTTAATAGCTTGATTTCATAATATTTTTCTGAAAGCATCATCTTAGCAGGAAATTCTATTTCCCTTAGAAATTCTTACATAAAAAAGGGATGGAAAATTGGAAACAAATGAAAACATTTCATGGATTTGCATGCTAACAGAAAGATGCCGCGCAAAAAGCAGTAAAGCTTTAGCCTTGAGATGAAAGCAATATTTCTGTATCGTAGTCTCGTATAGGAGAAGTTTCTTAACCATGTTACTGATCATATTATTGAAATTTGCATAATCATTTTCGATGCAGAGAAGAACCAATTTGTTGGTTCCAAAGATCCTGATTCCAAGGATTTGTTCCTTCCTTTCCGCTGTTTCTGCACACGTAAAGATGTAAGTGTAGAAGATGAAATCTTCATTTTCTTTCAACGTGAACTTGAATGGAAAAGCCTATCCTGCAATAAATATTGAGTTACGGAATTATCAAGAGCATATGCATACTTGTCCAGAAATTCTCTATGAATTGAATTCGTTAAGGCCTTCTAAGGATGCCTACACTTTAAATTTATAGTTAACCATACTTGTTTCATATTTTCAAGTCTTTAAGCTTCTGCATTCAATTTTGACATCAGATTAGCTGCAAAGATGTCACGTTGGAAGACACGGATGTCGCAAAAGCATTAATTGAATATGTTACCCAGACTCTAATTGAGACTTTGATTGTTGGTGGGTCGACGAAAGGAGGCTTTCTGAGGTATGTACCTCTCTTGTGAAGTCACTAGCAGGAAAATAAATCTAGCAAAACCTTTTCAGATAGAAAAAAAGTCATATGTTGGTGAGAGATGAGAAGATGAGTGCTTAGAAGTTAGAGTTCTGAACATGGTGCTTCAAATGGCATGTAACAAATGCATCTGAAATGCTATCAAAGACAAGACAGACTGACATCAGATGCTATGATAAATTGTTCAAATTTCTTATATATCCAGGATGTTGAAATGTGATGATAGGCATGTGAAAATGGCTAACAACCTTTATATCAATAATCCGTATGAGTGTTTTTGTGTTTCTGTAGAATGTAAAGCTAATGATATTATGAAAGCATAAATTTCTTCCGAGTTCCCTAACCTCCAAAAAATTTCTTCCCAAAAGATTCAAAGCAGCAGATATAGCAGGCAACGTGTCAAGGGGGGCACCGGATTTTTGTACTGTTTATGTCATATCCAAAGGAAAGATTCAGTCCATGCGACCTGCCTCCCGTCCTGCACCAGTTACCTCAGTGCACAGCCAACTTCTTAACCAAAACGGCACAATGCCAGCTTCAATGGACACGCATATCCCTCCAACTCCTGTTAAAAGAGGTTGGGGATTTTGTTTTTGTTTTTATTTTCTATGCTCTGAGTAAACTCCCATTGATCATAAAATTAATAATGTGTATTCAATCGGTAGCTGAGAAGCCACCACTGGAACCACCCCGAAGATCAATTGGTGAGACAGAATCCTTCAGGCAAGTGATGCTCAGCGCTCATTTTCCTTGTTTTGTATGAGAAGAACAATAAAAATGTGAAAAACATAAATTATCTATATAGCTAGTTTTCTAGTGAAGGAAGACCTGAAATTTTCATCAAAATCGTTCTGAACTCCTATCGATGACCTACTGTGTCTTTTATAGTCCCCAAATGAGAAAAGGGAAAATCTATCAGTCTCTTGAAGAACAAACATAAAAAAATTTGCTTCTGAAAACAGGTCACCATTCACTAGGAGAGGTTTGAATGGAAAGTCATATGGTGAACTCTCGGTTCCAGATAGCGATATATCATTTGTCAGCTCTGGCAGAGCAAGCATCGACAGCATATTTCCAGCATTCTATGACAACACAGAAACAAGCCGCACCCCTCCACGGCTGTCAAACATGTCTGACTTTGACAGCAACTATAGCTTTGAGTCATTGCATTATGGAAGGAGATCAATGGATCAAGGTGGCTTTTCACCTGAATTATCACCCTTCTCACATGAAAGTGACCAGCTGCCATCAGCCGCGGTAAGAGCGTGCAGTCATTCATTTCAATAGCAGAAATATATAAAAGTAGCATCTGCATTATCTGTAGATGAATAAGCATACATCTATAATAGTATCTTTCATAATTAGTGTAACAATGAATAAACATAGATCTAAACATTGTCGCCCTGGAAATAAACTAATCTGTGAAAAGTTCCAGTTTAATCCACGCAGATGAAAGCACGTTCCGGTAAAGCTGGCAACAATTTCTGACTTTTCTGAAATGACAAATAATCCACTGTCTACATTAGTGTTTGTGATTTGTGAGAGCTAACAATTACATTCAATATTCTGTAAAATCTCAGGAAGATGTGGAGGCTGAAATGAGAAGGTTAAAGCTGGAGCTCAAGCAAACAATGGAAATGTACAGTTCCGCTTGCAAAGAAGCACTCACTGCAAAACAAAAGGTATAAGAAATTTCATCTTCTTGTCATGTGGCCTTAAGAACTCCACAATGAGTTTCGAGATTAACGTCTTTGCAGGCAAAAGAGCTCCAGCGCTGGAAAATGGAAGAAGAGCAGAGATTAGAAGAAGCACGATTAGCCGAGGAAGCTGCGTTGGCAATTGCAGAAAGGGAAAAAGCCAAATCCAAAGCAGCAATTGAGGCTGCAGAAGCAGCTCAGCGAATTGCTGAGCTGGAATCACAAAAAAGGATTAATGCAGAAATGAAAGCACACAGAGAAGCAGAAGAGAAGAGAAAGGCTCTTGATGCTCTAGCAAATTCAGATGTCAGATACAGGAGATACCCAATCGAAGAAATTGAAGCTGCAACAGATTACTTTTCAGAATCACGCAAGATTGGTGAAGGGGGTTATGGTCCTGTATACAAGGGTTATCTGGACCACACGTCCGTAGCAATTAAGGTTTTACGTCCGGATGCAGCTCAAGGAAGGTCACAGTTTCAGCAAGAGGTACGTAGCCAAAAAGATTCTCTACAGGTGCTTCAGTTTTAAAAATTTTCAAGCTCTTACTTCTGAACGACTTTCTCGAAAGGAAAAATCGGTATTGTAACTTTTCAGAAAGAAATTTCTCCAAAAACACAATTTTAAATTCATTAAGCAGCTTAGGAGTGACCCCCTTTGAAGATTTTAACCCTTCATGGGTTACAACAATTCAACAGAAGCCTTTCTGAAACTACACTAAACAACTCTTGAAAATTACCTTTTTAAATTTTCGATTAACCTGGTGAGAACTGTTTTCAGGTTGAGGTATTGTGTTGCATAAGGCACCCTAACATGGTCCTCCTCCTGGGAGCCTGCCCTGAGTATGGATGCTTAGTATATGAGTTTATGGCTAACGGTAGCTTAGAAGATCGTCTCTTCTGCAGGGGAAACACTCCACCTTTATCATGGCAGTTAAGGTTTCGCATTGCAGCTGAAATTGGCACTGGTTTGCTGTTCCTGCACCAAACGAAACCTGAGCCACTCGTACATCGTGATCTAAAACCTGCCAACATCTTGCTTGACCGCAACTTTGTGAGCAAGATCAGCGATGTTGGGTTGGCCAGGCTAGTCCCACCATCAGTTGCTGACAACGTGACGCAGTACCGCATGACATCCACGGCTGGAACTTTCTGCTATATAGATCCAGAGTATCAGCAAACAGGCATGCTAGGTATAAAGTCAGATATATACTCTCTAGGGATCATGTTTCTACAAATATTAACAGCGAAACCGGCAATGGGATTGACTCACCATGTTGAAAGGGCACTTGAAAAGGGTACTTTTGCTCAGATGCTGGATCCAGCAGTGCCTGATTGGCCGATTGAAGAGGCAACATACTTTGCCAAGCTATCGCTGAAGTGCGCAGAGTTAAGGCGTAAAGACAGGCCTGACCTCGGAAAGGTTGTCCTGCCAGAACTTAAGAGATTGAGAGCAATCGCAGAAGAAACTACGCATCGCTCATTGTCAACACCAAGTGCAGTAAGCTCGCCAGAATTAATTCTGCATAAAAATCTACAAGTATGCATAGCTAAAAATTACCACATTAACAAATACTTAATGTTTTTGCAGAGTGACCTTCCTTCTTCAAGATCCGAAGTAAGCTCAAGAAGCTCTTCAGCCCATGCATGAAATGTCAAAAACAAACAGGACTGTTAATAATTAAGGAAATTAAAATGGAAGTTCCATTGATTTTTTTTATTTTTTTTTATACTGTGTAGATATAATCAATCAAGATGAGGTCAGAAGTTCCTCTGACGTTTTTCTCTCCTTTTGTGCTGTGTTTCAATATTGTCACGGATTAGTCGTCCCATCTCTTTGAATTGCCAAGGGAAGTGGCTAGCAAAGAGCTTAATTAAATTTGTAGATTGTCACTACAACTTTTTGCAAAAATCCTGAAATTTGATTTTGCTGTAAAGGTACCCCACATGGGTACAAGCATAATCACATAATACCTAAGAATCTGTTTACCGATAGGTGTTATGTCATCAAATTTTGATACTCCCATGAATTTGCGATGTGCTCTCCGTTGAATATGAGGTCTCCTACTCAGCTTCTGCTCCATGTTTCTCAGCCTATCAACTCCCAAGATGGCGCTTTAATTGCTTAGACTTTCCCTTTTTACTTGGTGGTTTAGTTTTATAATTAAAAAAACTATCATGGCTGAAATGTTTAAGTTTTAAAATATAATTTATATTATTTTTTAACATATTATTTCAAGTGAAAGTCCTTTAAAAATATTTCAATACATC
>Ga0325410_1001345_pt1 | contig 27050 bp, 22 predicted proteins | sample PopdelMetagenome_16_FD_206182 | JGI IMG/M metagenome (GOLD analysis project Ga0325410, IMG submission 206182) | Populus deltoides microbial communities from Bellville, Georgia, United States - Xylem-PdIQD-R3 | ecosystem: Host-associated > Plants > Phyllosphere > Stem > Wood/Secondary xylem...
AAATATAATTTTAAATAAATTAAACTTTTTAAATAACCGCTACCACAGAAAATACAGGGACGCTTTACTTCTTTGCGAAGAACCAAACCAAACTGCTATGCTAAGTTGCTGCTAACCTGCACCGGAAACAAGTACTCATGAGTTGCTTGCTATCTTACGCTGCAGAACTACACACAGCTTTGGTGCACCAAACCAAACACAGGGAAGAAAGAGGAGACAAGTTATTTACTGGATAAACCACAATCTAATCCCTATAGATTCAACTATGATCACTTTGGTCCCTGTAGTCTGAAAGTCTCCATCATTGATTCAGAAAAGATGTTAATAAGTCTTGAGCAAAAGAGAACTAAAGCTCCAAATAGAAAATAAAACCCTAACATGTATTCGTTCGCCTTTGAAGCCATTTTTTTAAAATAATATATACGAATTTGTTGCTCTAATCATTATTTATTTAATACATATTATTTAGTTGGGGATTGAGTGAAATAAATTAAATAACATTAAAACAAATCTCACAGAGAGTATACTTTTTATTTCTACTCCATCTCTATTTCAAGAAAAATCTAAAAACTTAAATTGAGAATATAATTACATTACTTTTCAAAATACTTTTCACTCAAAAATATATTAAAATAATATTTTTTTATTTTTTAGAAATTATTTTTAATATCAACACATCAAAATAATTTAAAAATATATAAAAAATAATTTAAAGTAAAGAAAAAAAAAATTTAAATTTTTTTCTAAAAATTTTTGAAACACAAAAACAAACAGGACCAACAAAAAAAAATATCTTTTTTTTATTTTTTTTCTCTCATATTTCTCTTTTGAATTTCTTTACACGTAATTATATCACAAAAAATCTCAAAAACTAAAAATTTATTAAAAAAGGAAACTTTCATTAGTTTTCCTTGACTATTTTATGGAAAATACCCAAATTATTTTATTAAATCTTGTTTAGAATATGATTGATATTGAAATATTTCAAAAACGTAAATGACCAAAATGAAATATTACAAAATATTAGGGATTAAATTATATATTCTTAACCTCAAAACTTTACTGCTACTTAGTCTCCAAAAATGAAAACTAAAATGATTGTTTTTTCCTTATAATAATAAATTAACAATTCAGCATCGAAGGTCTTGCCTCTCAAATAGCTAAAACAAAGCTACGTGAGGGGAAGAGAGAGACAAGCACACAAACATAAAAAAGAAAAGAAAAGAAATCATGGTTTCAACAAGAAGTGGATCTCTTTCTGCTAAGAGATCTTCTTCAGATGACAATAATAACAGTAATAGCAAGAGATCTTCTCCCTCTGAGGATAATAATAATCATAATCATAATAATAAGCCACCATCACCCAAACGTCTTAAGGTAAAAAAGAAGAAAAAATTATAAGATTTTTTTGGTGTTGTTATGGAAAAAGTTTTTGATTTGTTTCTCTGGATTTCAGGGAGAGAATGGTGGAGTTACGGAGAAACAGATGCCGACGACGGAAAATTCTAAGGAATCGAGTCCACCGGAGGAGGATCCCGACGACCATGGACCTGGAGATGCTCCGACTAATGGTTGTGGTGGTGGAGGCGCTTTGATTTTGGGGAAAGGTCAAGAGACGGTGACGCCGGCGGTGGCTGTCGTCACACCGATCGCTGAAGGTAGTTTACTTTCATTTTTTTCCAATCAAGTGTTAAGCTTTGTACTAAATTTTGGATTTTATGAATGTGTGAAATTTGAATTTTAAGTGTTGTTTGGTTGATTTTTTTTCTGGATTTGATTACAAGGTTCTACTCCGGCTGTACTGGAGAAGCCAAGGAGTTCGTTTTCCACTTGGAGTTTATATCATAAGCAAAATTCAGGTTTCGAAACGCCTTGGTGTAAGCTGCTGTCACAGTCTGCTCAGGTAGTTCGATTTGCGATTATTTTTGACTAAATTGTATCAATTGTGTGTGTTTAACGTTGAAATTGAAATTTATGTTCAAAACGTTTGATTTTGAAGTTTGACTAGAAATGTTGATTGTGTTTGGATTGCAGAATCAGAACATAAAAATCTGCAAGTCGAGCTATTTGATTGGTTCAACCAAACAATGCGATTCTCTGTTGAAGGATCATGCAATGGGCACGATTCAATGCAAGATTAAACACACACAGGTATTGGTTACGTGTTAAGGTATTTTGTAGGATGTTTTGGCAAATGCAGTGTGCATGTTTGTTATCTGGAGGGTTTTGGATTAGTACATTAAAGTGGTGTTGTGTTTATTTAATAGTTCTTGTGGAGGTGAACTCCTGAATATGTATATGCAGTTTGAGTACTCATTGTTTGTGGACATGACCAGCGCGAGGGAGGTGCTGTTGCTGTGCTAGAAACCTCAGGGAGCAAGGGTACGGTGCAAGTAAATGGGACAGCTGTCAAAAGGATCTGTGTGCTTAATTCAGGAGATGAGGTTGCCTTTGGTGTGCTGGGGAACCATGCCTTCGTATCCTTTACTTCATTTTAGTGGTTCAATCTTTCTTGCTTGTGGATTCTCTTAGCCCACTTGCCTTCCGTCCCGTCTTGTTCTTTTGTTTGCAATCGTTAGACAATAGACTTCGTTGTTTCATTGTCACCTGATAATTTCCTTAATATCTGTCGAAAATAGATTTTTCAGCAACTTTTGACTGAGGTTGCAGTTAAGAGTGCTGAGGTTCATAGTAGTATGGGAAAACTTTTGCAACTCGAAAGGAGGTCAGGAGATCCATCAGCTGTTGCTGGGGCATCAATATTAGCATCCCTTTCAAGCTTGAGGCCAGATTTATCATGCCGGAAGTCTCCAGGACAGACTACCAGTAAAATACACCATGGTAGTGATGTGCCCGCACAGTCTGTCATTCATGATGGTTTGGAGGTCGAGCTTGATGGCATGGAAGGCAATTCAACTCCAAATTTAGGGAGTGATAAAGCTGCTGAAGTTGGAGCAATCGACCATAATCTTCCTCATGATTGCGGCCAGGACTCCGGCACAGAGGCAGGCAATGTAAAAATCTCTGGGATGAATGATTTGATAGGGCCTTTCTTCAGGATGTTAGCTCGAACATCTAGTTATAAACAAAAATTGAGCAAAAATATCTGTAAACAGGTATTGGAAGAAAGGAACGAGTGGACGAAGGATTCACAACTGGCATCGACCTCAGGTATGTCATTGCGATGTGCAGCATTCAAAGTAGACCTTCATGCTGGAATTCTTGATGGCCAAAACATAGAAGTTTCATTCGATAATTTCCCTTACTATTTAAGGTATAATTTTCTCTTGCTATCTTTAGTGTACAATTTCATGTTATTTCTGGCAGTATTCCAGCTGGCAATTTTTTCTCTCCATTTCTTAGATTCTTGTTATGACTTAATGTTAAAACTTCTATTGTCATACTTTCTACTTGCACAGCACAACATGTGAATAGGGTTGTTGCTAGCCGTCTGAGAGAAATGATTGCATGGTATCTGGCTGTTTTATGTGCATTTAGACTGTCTATTCTCCCGATGTTAGAATGTGATTCTGATTTGAGTGTTGGAAACTGGAAAGCTGTGGTTTTAGCTCAGCTTGGTGCTGCATTTGTATGTGATTCTGATTTGAGTGTTGAAAACTGGAAAGCTGTGGTTTTAGCTCAGCTTGGTGCTGCATTTGTTTTAGGCATGACTCTTAATGCTCATATGCCATCGGCACGATCACTATTGACTCTATTGCAAAAGTCTGCTAATGGAGTATTCCTTATTCATGTCCTATTTGTTAATATAATTCCATACCAATGATTGTTTATTATGGAAATTCATGGTAGAACTGAAAGGGTGAAAAAACCAATTCCCTCATTGTTAGATGGCTTAGAAACCCAAGGTCTCACAAGTAAACTGCCAAGACAATGATGGATCTATCCATGGAGCTGTGTAATTTGAGGGATAGAGCATATATTAAATCAGTATATATGTTAAGACTAGAATTTGAGATCTGGAATGTCTCATAGTGAAAGGAAGGGATGGTAGTCGTGGGAATGAGAAGAACCAAGTAAACATGAATAGATCCATGGGCATTTTATGATTAGGATGTCTGGAACTAAGAGAAGCTAAGTATAATGTTAAACAGGGATGTTATTCCTTTTTGAGTGGGGACCCTACTTTTGAGCTTGATAAACCTGATGAAATAAAGTAACAAAGAAACAAAGTAATGAAATAAACAAACAGATCCCACACTTGTATCCAGCTTGAATATTTATCCCTGTAAACCTGGGTATTGGGTTTGAAAAAGTTGAATATTTGGACAAGTACCTTTTTCAGACACTGGTACTAAGAATACCTTGCACAAACAATCCCTTGGAGGAAAGGCCAATCGAAAGGGATGGCCTGATCAGACATGCACACCAATATGGTGGAATTATGTGAGAGTTGTGGAGGTGAATTTTGTTCCTGTTACACCACAAGGTGGGCATCCTTTGTGAAAGGAGCATTTGTTTGACTTACCATGCACAATTTGTTTTTTAGGGCTATATTATACAGCAACTTATTGCATGCATTGCACAGATCTCCCTGCCTGTGGTCATGGGTCATGTGATATGGTTGGTTTAAATTGCACAAAGCAAAAGTTCCACATTTTCTCGTTATCCAGAGCTGTATGACCTTTATGATTCTGTGACTGTTATGGCTGTATTTATCCTTCATTTCTGTGTTCTGCAAAATGTTTTGCTATGCATTGTATAAAAATAAACAATGCAATACATGTGTGCATGCGATTCTGATTCAATGGCGATTACCACCTTGCATGTAATTTTGTGTCGATGATTATTTTACCTTGGATATCTGGTACTGCCAATAAATTTTGTAATCTTAATCAAGTGGGAAGACACATTGTTCATTTGAGCAAGTAAATCTTTTAGCAGGAATTAGAAACGGTATATTTGTTTATTTATTTGCACGTTGATGATCTCGCATTTGTCATCTTTCTTCTGCAGTGAGAATACAAAAAATGTGCTAATTGCAGCTTCATTTATACACCTGAAGCACAAAGAACATGCAAAATATACCTCAGAACTAACTACAGTCAATCCACGGATTTTGCTTTCTGGTCCCACAGGTGTATGGCTATTTTACTTCCATTGTTATGTTTTAGAGTTTGTAAAGGTTAACTTTTGTAAGAGATGAAATGCTAACTTGATTTCTCTCTCTCTTGAATGTTATTTGTAGGTTCTGAGATATATCAAGAGATGTTGGCAAAAGCACTTGCCAATTACTTCGGTGCTAAATTGCTCGTATTTGATAGTCATTCATTTTTGGGTGTAAGCTAAAACTCATCTGCTTGACTATTATAGCTCTCTATCTGTAGTTTATGAAGACTAATCAGTGATTGAATCTTCAATTGTGAATATGTAGGGTTTGTCTTCTAAGGAAGCTAAGCTTATGAAGGATGGATTTAATGCAGAAAAATCCTGCACTTGTTCTAAACAAAGTCCTTTGACCATAGATGCATCGAAGAGTGTGATTTTATCAGCCAGTGAAGCGGACACACCTTGCTCTTTAAATGCACCTACTAATCTAGAATCTCAAACAAAGATGGAAGACACCCTGCCTTCTTCTTCAGGTGTAGGAGCATCGAGGAATCTCTTGTTTAAAAAAGGTATTTAAGCTATTGCAAGAGAGGCCTTCTAGCTGGCCCTGCACTCTTCTTTCACATTCTAGATCTTTTGATTTTTGTTGAACTCTGATGTAGCAAGATGCTCCAAATATTAACATGTAGGTGATAGAGTGAAATTCACAAGCTCATCTTCTAGTGGCTTATATCAAACAGCATCATCATCAAGGTACAGTCAGTGTGAACAGTTCCTTCATCCTTTTCTTCTCTGTTATTGCTTTGATCAATTGCTTTGTGGTATCTTGAATGTGAACTGCCCTGATATTCAAGCAGTTCAGTACTTCTCCTGATCAATTTATAATGCTTCCCTAACCATTTTTTTCTCATATACCAAATTTGCAATTATTGGTCCTTGACGGCATCTTCTTCTCATTCAAATACTATTGAAACTGACATATTTGGTCAGATGATAGAATTCATAGATAAAAAAAAGGAGGGTTTGGGGATAAACATTTTGTTATTTGTGGTGCCATAGATATTTCGTGTTGGGTGGAGGTTTGTTATCGTGCACTTGATGTGGATGGAGAGAAATTTTAGAGTTCTCAAGAATGGTTTTATATTTAAGCTGCTAATATGGCATTGAATAGTTATTTGGTGTCCTGGCTTTGGAATTTTCAGAAGATCTTTTCTTAGCTGTGATATTCTTCAGGGTTGGCAAACTCTTTATTTCAATTTTCTGCATTTTGCAGCAGACATTATTCTTTTTCTTTCTTCTTTTCTCTTTTCTTGTGACGTCTTCCATTTTGCAGTAGGTATTATTCCTTTTCTTGTGGTTTGTGTTCTTTCTTGATAAAATTTTAGTCGTCCTAGAAGAAAGGACAATTTACCTTTGCATAACTAAATAAACAGCCCCACATACTTGTTGGATAACTGGAGCAGCCCCAGTAGCCGGCTTAATTAGGAGCTGCGTTTGAGATAAAATGGACAGATAAAGAAGCTTTGAGGATGGTTCTGTTCAGTTGTTTGAAGTTTATAACTCACTTAACAAGTTGCTCTTACTTCATGGATGCCCAAAACACATGCACTGACAAAATTGATAAGAAATTGATCTTGAATTGAATTCACTTTTGACTGAGACTAGAGATGATATTGGATTTGATTACAACATTAACATGAACCCTAATTGACTAGGAGTTGAATTGTTAAGAAATAAAAGAGTGTATATTTGAAGAACAAAAGATGTGCATATTTGAGAGAGCTTTAATACTTTTTTTGGAGTTGTATTATGTTAAGGCTTGGATTGGTTGTAAATATTCATGATCAAGAATGGCTATAGCAAGCTGTTATAAAAGCAAGGCTCATGTAAATGCAAACATGGCTAAGCGTATCCAGTTTTGGTAAATTGGAGCTATATTATATCTAGTGTTTCAGATCAACATTCCCTTTGGAATACAGAAGAACCAGCATGTAGAAAAAAGAAAAGAAAAGAAGGAAACTAAAAGAAAAAAGACGGAAAAGGGAGAAACAGCATTATCGTTTATGGGTGAGAGAGGCAAAAGGAAAGGTATAACCTGATTAACATGTTGGCAGCTTAACCCTCGCTCCCCCTTTGTGTGGTGTTGTCTCCTTGGTGATTGATCTTCACTTGTTTTACTGAGATAGGAAACTCAATATATCCTTTTGTATTTATTATCTTTCCTGGTCATAGTTTTCCTCTGTCATCCTTGTATTCTCAACTTTTTTGTTGTTGATGCAGCATGATGTTTAACAATTGATCTCCTGTTAACTCTTGATATAGGGGCCCACCTTATGGGACTCGTGGAAAAGTTGTGTTACTTTTTGAGGACAATCCTTTGTCAAAAATTGGTGTGAGGTTTGACAAACCAATACATGACGGTGTTGATCTTGGAGATGTTTGTGAGGGAGGTCATGGATATTTCTGCAATGGTATGTTGAACTGGGTCATAAACATTGTCATGTGCATAGACTTGATAAATGGTTCTATCTTTTCTTCCTTTTTCAACTCTTAAGTAATTGAAAATGTCCCTTGCTTTCTCTCCAGTTGCTGATCTTCGTTTGGAGAACACTGCTGTGGAAGATTTGGACAAGTTACTCATTAACACATTGTTTGAGGTAGCAATACTTTAGTTATTAAGTAATTGAACTCATTTTGTTCTGGCATGTTATATCCCATTTCATTGTCTTATAAACCTTATTGACTCTTTCTTCAGGCTGTTCACAGCGAGAGCAGAAATTCTCCTTTCATTTTGTTTATGAAAGATGCAGAGAAATCTATTATAGGGAATTCTGATTCATATTCTACATTCAAAAGCAGACTTGAAAAGCTTCCTGATAATGTTGTAGTAATCGGTTCACACACGCAAAATGACAATCGGAAAGAAAAGGTAATGTTAATGCAAATATTTATTTACTTGTTTTATTTTTTGCATGCATGAAATTTCATCTGTATAAAGATTAAAGGTGCTGAGTCTAAATTCCTGTTTGAATTACTGGTGTTGTTTGTTGAAGTGCAAAGATGAAGTTGAGGTATCTCTGTCTTATGTTCCTCTGTTTTTAAATAAAGTCAATAAACATGAGGTTGCTATAGAAATTAGAAAGTTCATACCACAGTATTTGTTTATATGCATGTTTTCTTTGTATTTTTGTATCATGTATGAGCTGAGGGCTTCCTTCTGATGTCATAACTTTTATGGGTTGACCACTGTTACCTGCAATGTGGAGTGGCATGCAGTTTGCTAGTCCCCGTCCCCCCTCCTGCCCCATCTTGTGGTGCGAGGGGGATAGGCTTAGTAGGGTCACTATTTCAGGCCGTGGTTCATTTCTACGTGGTCGTACATAGAAGTATCTATTAATAGTCTTTTAATTATTAAACATTAGATTGTTTTATTAAGATAATCACGCCATGTGTACTTTCAAATTCAATCAAAAGATAGAAGTATTGTATGGGTGCCTGTAGATTACAACTTCCAAACAAGATACTATCCACCCTTGGCTCCTTAAAATAGCATACAGATTATCCCCTCCACAAAAGCTTCTCCAGGCACAAGACCATTTTTTTTTAGGCAACAAATTGAAAAGTCCAAACTAAATATTCATCTTTTCAGATTCCCATTAATAATAGATTTTTTCAAATATGAATATTTCCCTTCTTGTATAGGTTTTACACTTTTACTGCTATATTTAGACTCAAATACTTGTAAATCTATCATAAAGTCTAAAGAAAAAGCAGGTCGCCAGTTTTCGCAATCGGGATTGGGTTTGACAACAACTTAGATAAAAACAAATTTCAGAGTGTGAATAAAGTTTATAAACATGGATCACTTGTTCATTTTAAAAGTCATGGATTCAAATGGGAATGATAGTGCTTTGATGGGTGCCCTTGTTAACTAAAATATAGTCTGATACTAGCTTTTATGGGTGATGAAAGGCCTGTCATCAATAACAATGATGAGCTAATACTGGTTAATGGAGATTCATATGTTTGGCAAGTACATTGAGGTCATTATGCATCTCTAAAATATGTTTGGAAATTGTTAGTTGAGTCAATTCAACTCTACGAAGCCTTAGACCCACTTAGCTACACAGACTATTTGTCCAATTTAAGGTGCTATCGCGGCAATGCGTGTAATTCTACAAGCTTAGCTCCATATCATAACAGGTGGAGGAAATGGCATGTTGCATCTGACAAAGATTGACACGTCTAGGTCCTAGGAGTTATAGGTATCACAGTCTAATCCTTAGCAAGGATCCCTTTATTTTTTTAAAAGAACAAATAGTTGGTAGCTCACTATATGTTTAGTCAATTTCGTGGTGTTAGTTATGGACTTTAGGGGAGCCTTGTAAAATTTGAGCTTATGTGTTGCACAGGAAAGGATTTTTCTTCCAATCTTGCATTGTATTATTTATGGCCCTGCTATAAAACTCTTGTCATTTATTTACGCTACAGTGTTTTCTTCCCTTGCAGCCACATCCTGGTGGTCTTCTTTTCACAAAATTTGGCAGCAATCAGACTGCTCTGCTTGACTTGGCTTTTCCAGTGAGTCTATCTTTCCCCCTCTCCCCCACTCAGTTTGCTATTTTTGTTTAAAGTTGCAACAAGTATTCCTTCTCTCTCTCAACTTTTCATTCTTTAATTGTATTCACAGCATGTATGGTTCTTTTACTTATGTGGGAAAAGGAAAATTTTCATCTTCTATGCAAAGTAAATTAGTAATGCCTCTTGAAAGTTATTTTGGTGCTTTTCTATGCTCCTGAGTGGTATGCTGAAAAAAAAGGTGCTTGCAGGTTTATTTTTTTCTGTGGATGATTGGCATTATCGCAAATTCATTCTGTTGGCTTTGGTGTAGGTTTGTTTGAAATAGTAGTCTTAAGCATCATCAATATATTCCATTTATATCAAGCTAAAATAATTTTCATGTTTGCTAAAAAAAGGTTTAATGTCTAGCCCATGCTATAGTACTTCACCGATTTTTTTAATATGAAAAATTTGTTGGTAAAAAAGGAAAATGCAATTGGAGCGAATTTTTTATGCTTCTATCAGCCTTCCTGGGACATTTTTATATCGGGAGGGGGCATTGAGTCAGTTTAGACTCCTTTTCATTTTAGTACTGGTTTCCCAATGTCTAGTGGAAAGGGATGGAAATTTTAAACTTCTTTTTCTAGGAAGTAAATGTATCATTTGTATAACATTTCCTGTATGAAGTTCTCTCTTTTCCTCCCTTTGTCTCTCTCTATATCTCTCACACAGACAAGCATATATGTGGCCAATTGATGGTAAGTAATTATATTATGACTGATCTATACTGTTGATTTTCTGATGATTGATTTTGGCGCCTTTGATATTTTCAGGATAGTTTTGGAAGACTTGGTGACAGGGGGAAAGAAGTGCCAAAGGCAACAAAACTTCTGACTAAGCTCTTTCCAAACAAAGTAGCTATTCATATGCCACAGGTCTGTGTGATGGTTGCAATTTTTTTCTTTATTTTATTAGATCAAAATTTTATGTGCAGTTTCTTAAGGAAGCTTGTTAATTGATGCAGGATGAAGCGCTTCTAGCATCTTGGAAGCATCAGTTGGGTCAAGATTCTGAAACTCTTAAAATGAAGGGGAATCTAAATAACCTGTGCACTGTGAGATATCCATCCCCATACCATTGTTTGCAGCTGCTTTGTTTTGTTTAGTGATCAACATTTTTAGCTTCAGTTTCTGTGGCTGACTTTTACTTGACTGTGCCTCATTTGACAAGATAACTCAGGTGTTTGTATATAATAGACTAGTCAGTGATTCATGCATGCGGACGTGTTATCCATCTGTGTTATTATATAATTCACTGTTGCATGAGATGCTTGCTTGAACCTTGTGGTGCATTTTAGTCCCTAAGATAACCATCAGCCTTCAGTAGATATGTCAATCCTGTCTTTTGGGGAAAAAAGCTAGAGTGATAGTCTTGTCGTGCTTTCCATGTTGATTTTCAGGTCAAACAGTTGAACACGGAGTTTGTGAAGAGTGTTTTCAACTGTTCATTGTCTTCTAGTTTTCAAGTTCATATGTCTGAACACTAGCTTTGGCTTTAAAGTATGTCTGGGAGGGTGGAAAGTGGGATGGAAGAAATCAGGGGGCAGGAAATGAGGGATTGAAGTTACTTCATGATCTTGAGAAGAAGAGAAGGTTAAGGTCAAGAAAAGTTAAACTATAGCCTACCAAAAACCAAAATCTTGAAAGTGGAGAGGATGTGTGAGGGAAAATGAGTAAACATTTTCCCGCACAATAAATTTTCTTTAACGCAAAAGGAAGGATAACAAATTTATGTTTCTTTTCACTTCAGTTTCCTTCAATCTCTGTTCCTTCAAACATAATTTTTCTCTCCACAACTTCCCTCCTCTTCTCTATCCTTGTCTTGAGAAGGTGGTATGACGTTGCCTGTCCCATAAGAGATGTCTAGGTGGAATGAAGGCAAATTATTGATGCCATGGTAGTAGTCAATAAACTTGGATATTTGTATAGGTGAGTGGTGGATTGTGTGATAAGGTTGATATGGAGAATTCTTAGGAGAATGGAGTTTGATGATAGTTGGAGGAAATGGATTATGAGGTTTTATTGTATACTACTCAAAGGTCAGACAAAGTGACGTGGTATTCTATATTAGTCACTGTAGATGGGTAATAATATCCTATTGGTGGCTACATTACAGACTCACTTGCAGAACATTTTTCAAGGAAAATTATTAGGCAGCTATATACTTTGCTTGTTTCACTTGATTTCAGTTATGATTTCTCTCCTCATTTCTAGTCTTTTTTTTCCTGTTCTTTGTTCCATCGCTCTCTAGAAAGGCAACATGTAGTATTTCTCTAAGAAAGTTCTTATGCATCCAATGCATGGCCAGAAGTCATCTAGTTTTTGTGTTCTAAAAAGTTGCGATTTTAAAAGTTTTTTGTAAGTTTTTTGTTTGTATCGGAAGTTTCTGCTTTCTCATATATTGAGAAAGGAGGACATGGAGCTGCCTTTTTTTTTATTGTGATAAATGTTAACTCATATATGCTATTTTGCTCCCTTTCTTCTTTGTAATGTTCTATTTTTGTGTCCTTGAATGATATTTTTGAAGGGTAAACTAGTGCATTCAATCTGGATGAGGATTAAACAGTAAATTTTCGATGAAATTAAACCTTTTCTTTCACAACCATCTAATTTCTGTGCTTGTAAAGAACTATGATGGATGTTGAAATGGCGGTGCATGGTTAAGAAGTAAGGCTTTTGGAGATGGAATCTCTCTAATTGCGTGCCATTTCATATGTAGGTTTTGGGCCGGTGTGGAATGGAATGTGAAGGATTGGAGACATTATGCATCAAGGATCAAACACTTACAAATGAAAGTATGTATTATATTTACCACATTGCAATGTTAACAATTTCCAGTGATCTTTCCAAAAACTCATGTTTTGGTGTGCATTGCAGGTGCAGAGAAGGTAGTTGGGTGGGGACTGAGTCATCATCTAATGCAGAATTCTGAAGCTAATGCTGATGCTGATGCGGATGCAAAGCTTGTTTTGTCTAGCGAGAGGTAATTGATAGTTTTTCTTGTATCATTCTCCTGACTCCATGTATTGGTTACTGTGTTGATTACATGTTTGTAATACTGTTTTGCAATTCTGGCAGCATACAGCATGGGATTGGAATCTTGCATGCTATCCAAAATGAATCTAAAAGCTTGAAGAAGTCACTGAAGGTGATATGTAGATTCACTTACAGATACTACACTGAACAAGTTTATTCACATGCACCAATTTTTTGAAGCCCGGGGCTATAAATAGTTACCTAATTTCCTATTTGGGAAGGTTTCATGAGCTGATCTCCATAGTGATTTTTTTTTTGTCTCAATCAGGATGTCCTGACAGAAAATGAATTTGAGAAAAGGCTTTTAGTTGATGTCATTCCGCCTAATGACATTGGAGTTACATTTGATGATATCGGAGCTCTTGAGAATGTCAAGGACACCTTGAAAGAGTTGGTGATGCTTCCTTTACAAAGGCCAGAACTTTTCTGCAAGGGACAATTAACCAAGGTCTCTTCATACCTCTGTATTCAGTGAAACTAGTTATTTCATTTAAAGGAACTTTGATATTTGTTTTTAAGTAATAGGATTAGACTGTGATATGTATATGAAGAAAGGCATATATGCTCACGGTGATCTTCCGTGTGCAGCCTTGCAAGGGCATACTTTTATTTGGACCTCCTGGAACTGGAAAGACTATGCTAGCAAAGGCAGTGGCAACTGAAGCTGGGGCCAATTTCATCAACATCTCAATGTCCAGCATCACATCCAAGGTTAAGAGTATAGCATGCTTTATTCAATTTCTATGTGGATTTTTTTTTTCTGATCCAAAAACTCATTTTAATCTCATATGCTACAGTGGTTTGGTGAGGGTGAGAAGTATGTCAAAGCTGTATTCTCGCTAGCCAGTAAAATTGCCCCCAGTGTTATCTTTGTTGATGAGGCAAGCTTCATATAACTCTTTCAGCATTTTGCATATGCTTTTTTCCCTTTGAAATATGAAATCAAATATTTTTCTGTGGTTTGGCTGAGTTGTATAGGTTGACAGCATGTTGGGAAGGAGGGAAAATCCGGGGGAGCATGAGGCCATGCGGAAGATGAAAAATGAATTTATGGTGAATTGGGATGGTCTACGAACAAAAGATACAGAACGAGTTCTTGTACTTGCAGCTACTAATAGGCCTTTTGATCTTGATGAGGCTGTCATTAGAAGGTTGCCACGAAGGTGATTTTTTATTTTTATTTTTTTCACAACAAGCTTACTAGTTCAGATTTAGAGAACTTGCATCTTGTGTGTGAGTCCATTTGGCATATGATATATTTTGTACCTTCAAGCTTGTGCTTTTCTAATGCAATTCATTTTGATGTACTTAAAAAGATTGATGGTAAATTTGCCTGACGCTCCAAATAGAGCGAAGATACTCCGAGTCATTTTAGCGAAAGAAGATTTGTCTCCTGATGTTGATTTTGATGCAGTTGCTAGTATGACTGATGGATATTCTGGAAGTGACCTCAAGGTCCTAGCTTTTTTGTTCTTTCCCTTAACAAGTTGATATGTGAAATGATTTTTGTCAAGCTTGGTGGTTGTCTTACATCTACACGTTATATGGCAGAACCTATGTGTAGCTGCTGCTCACCGACCAATTAAAGAGATATTGGAAAAGGAAAAGAAGGTCTGTCTTTTTCTTCATCATCAAAGATCTGTTAGGTTAAATTCGATGCATTTACATTTATGTTCTCCCTGAAATTATTGTAGGAACGCGCTTTTATCCTGTTCCATACACCTCCATTTAAGACTCTGTAATGTGCTCTTATAAAAAAAGAAAAGAAAAAAAAAGGCGTCCAGTGTATTTATATAACCACATTTTCTCATAAAGTGCCCATGAATAAACGGTCCTCAAATTAAGTTTCAACGAGGCAAGTACAATATGGATACCAGATAAAAATATGGATACCAGATAAAATGATCTGTTGTCAGGTAGGTTGAATGAAAATTTGCTTTGGTGGTTCTGAGTATTGGGTTTTACTGCTGCTCTGGCCAGATGCCTTTCTAGTTTTATTAGCAGAATTATATTGTTCTACGATTATTTCGTCCATGATCGAGCATGCACAATTGATTATAGGAACGGGCTGCAGCTCTAGCAGAAGGTAAACCTGCCCCAGCATTAAGCAGGAGTTCTGATGTCCGGCCCCTAAACATGGTTGACTTCAAAGACGCCCATGAACGGGTAAAAAAGATGACCAAATTTTATCGACTGATTTTTTTTGTTAATCTGCTTGATTGTGTTATTATGATATTTTCCCTGTATTTAAACAGGTATGTGCGAGTGTTTCATCGGAGTCGGTAAACATGACAGAGCTCCTACAATGGAATGAACTGTATGGTGAAGGCGGCTCTAGAAGAAAGAAGGCTCTTAGCTATTTTATGTAAATTTTCCTTTGTACAAAAGCTTCCCATCTTCTTTTAATTTTTTTTCCCTCCTAAAGTGGGTTCTCATGTAATTTTGCGGCTCTCAATTAGGACTGGTAGAGTAGCCATTTTGCCTGTAAGGTTTTTGCTAGATCATGTTTTTTCTCCTATCTCAACTTGGATGGGTGGTATGAAGGGCGTGAAGCTTATCTCAACACGATACGCTTCAACTTGGATGCGTATTGGAGTTAACATTTATTGTTAATTTTAAGTTGTTAACAACTGAAATAGAGAGAGTAGAAAAATAAAAGACTTTGTCAATAGATTGTATCGTGGTGTGTGTGTGTATATATATATATTACTAATTGTGTGTTTTAACCGGTTTATGCGCATCTTGATTAATTTTTTGAGTTCCTGAAATTAACAACTAGGTAAATCTGTAGTAATCCTGAGATTTATAGTATTCGAACTAGTGAACTCTGGAGAGGAAATCTAGGATTTAATTAATTAAGCTACATTCCATGTTAATTGTATCGAATATTATAGTAAAGTGACATGGCTTGATATTGATTTTAACAAAATACTGATTAAATGATAATTAGTTCAATAAAATATTGAAAGCATGGGCCTCAACATTTTGTCTCTCTTTGCTATCCTCGAACTCCTATGTTTTTCTGGTAGAAAAGTATACATGCTTGACGATCAATCACGACCTTTTCAACCAAGAAGAGAATCTTAAACTCAATTTTGTGTCTAGCAAAACTAATTATTTCCACCATCTTGAGACTTTGATATGAAAAACTCAATTTTTCATATGCATGCACGACACTGACCTTTAGAGTAAGTTTGTGCAAGCAATGGGATGCCCTAATTAGAGGAGGGGATCTATGTCAAGCATACTCTCGTAGGATTCTGCAAACGTTTGTAATTGTCAGATGCTTTGGCTTGGTTAGTTCAGGAATATTTAAGATTCTGCAAACGTTTGTAATTGTCAGATACTTTGGCTTGGTTAGTTCAGGAATATTTAGAAACTCCTTGCTTTCTTGCAATGACAATTTTTAGAGAAATCAGAACCTATAAACCTAAAAATGTATTAGAAACACTTCCAGAGATCACCAGTTCGAGTTTCACAAATTTCAGGGCCACTGGAGGCTTACATGGTCATTAACTTCAGGGCTCGGGAGATTAGTCGAGGTACACGCAAACTTGCCCGAACATTCACGTTAATTAAAAAAAGTACTAGAAACACACACAAACCAAGGATTTGATTGATACATACAGTGTGAAAAGACAACTCAAGGGTTTTTAGCTGACATAAATAGCTTGAAAGCAAGAAAGATGGACATGCATGTGTGGGTAGGCAAGGGCCTAATTAGTAGACGACATGTTGACTCTAGTTTCCTCGTTAGCCACTTCAAGTGGCTAAAAGTCAGATTTTGACTTCTTGGACAAAAAAACATGCCTCTGATTTCTCTTTAAACCCATTTTGGGTTTAAATTATCCCAGAATTTGTAAAAAAAAGGAAAAATCAACTCAAATTTTAAAAAAACTTTCCTGGGACCTCATCTATCTTTTCGAGAAAGATAAAGGCTAAAAAACACTCCAATAAAACTCTTTTCAATCATCGTCAGCCACCTCATGTGTATGAAAAGTCGTGTTTTCGATTCCTTAGACAAAAAAACTATTTTCAACCTTAAAACATTAAAGAAATACTTTAAAAAACTTAATAAACCTATTATGGGTTTAAATTAGCAAAAAATATGTTAAAAAAGGAAAAATCAACTCGAAAACCTTTGTGAGACTCGATGTACTTTTTAGACAAGATAAAAGCCAACAAATACTTTAATAAAACTCCTCTCATTGAAAGAAACTCGTTAATATCAAGATCAATGTTTTTTATCTCTAAAATCAAGCCAACTAACAACTTCCTCTCTCTTGTTGCATTATCCAATAACTTTTTTTTTCTTCTCTTAAACCTAAAGAATGAAATGTAATAAAAATAAAATTTGGTACAAAAATGTTAACTTGTCAAACTGAATTGGTTTTTATTCTTTTAATTACTATTTTATCTTTTTTCTTGAATTATTTTATTTTTCAATTTTTCCCTTATTATTTTATTTATTTATTTTATGTCAGATTTCATCATCATTCTTTTTATTAGTATCTTTTTTGTTTTTAAATTTTGGATAATTAAGGACTTTTCTTTCTGGTTTTCATGGGTTTGCCTTCTGTGGGGTAACTCGGTCTCATGACCCGGGTCACGAGTTTTGAAATTAGCTCGATTTGACTTCAGTCTATTTTTAGTTTTTATTTTATTTTATCTATCGACATTAGATTATTGGGCTTTTGGCTTCGTGATTTTCATCGCTTTTTTTTTTATTGAGTTATCCTAATATCATAAACTAGGTTGTGGGTTAGTTGAATTAACTCCAATTGACTCAAATTTGTTTTTCAATGTTTAATTAATATTTTTTTTTAAATTTTACCTTTCATTAATTAGTTTTTTTAAGAGTGATCTCTATTGTTTTATTCATTTTCTTTTGTATACTATTGTCTCGATCTCACAAATGAGACGTGAGTTTTGCATGTTGATTAGAGTCAAGTTTTTTGGTTTTTTTTTTTAAATTGATTTTTTTAATTCATTCTTCTTGCTAGTAATTGAGTTTTAGATCTTTTATTTTATTTTATAAAATTATCTTATTTTCATTTAATTTTTATTTTATTATCAAATAAGATCGTTAAAATATTTTAAAAATAGAAGATATCTTTCATATTATTGGCAAGCATTTACATTTTTTACTAGACATTTTTTTTTAATCATTGTTGGTTTTTAATATAATTATGTTATTAAATTAATCAAGCTTATTAAACCCATTTAATTTTATTAAAAATATTATCATCATCTAAGGATTTTTTCTATTCTATAAAAAAATTTGATTAAATGCGTAATATAGCGCTTGCCACCTCTATAGTTAATATTTAATTAATAACATTTTTAAAAGGATCACATAATATTAAGTTACGAGGAATTTGCAATCATCTCATTTATCACAACAAGAAGAAAAAATCTATTCTATTTAGGAACTACATTGATAATAAATACATAGTTGGAGGATTAAGTTTAGGTTTTCTGCAAAATAAACGAACGCCCACCTGTCTCTCTCTCTCTCTCTCTCTCGCTACATAAATAGCCAAAACAAACCATATCACACGAAATTTCTCCCTCTCTACGTGCATCCAAAATGGCAGTGGATCCGATCCAAGCATCACCACCGCCACCTCCAAGATCCAATGCCTATCTCTTCTCGGACCCACTAGATTCCCACCCGTTATGGTTCAAACCGGACCTTTTCCTCTCTCCAAATTTTGACTCCGACTCTTACATTTCGGAGCTCCGAACTTTTGTCCCCTTCGACACTCTCCGATCGGAACTCCAAGCACACTTAACTTCCCTAAACCACGAACTAATCGATTTAATCAACCGTGATTACGCGGATTTTGTTAATTTAAGTACCAAACTTGTTGATGTGGACTCTGCTGTCGTTCGGATGCGGGCTCCGTTATTGGAGCTCCGAGAGAAGATTGAAGGGTTTAGAGGGAGTGTGGAGTCGTCTCTTGTGGCTTTGAAGAACGGATTGGAGCAGAGATCGGAGGCGGCGGCCACTAGAGAGATTTTGGAGTTGCTGTTGGATACGTTTCATGTTGTTTCTAAGGTATAAGGTCGTTTTGTTTGATTGGATTCCGTTGTTTTGGAAATACTGTCTAATGTAATAGATCTAACTACAATTTGTGTAGAATTGGAATGTCGTTTTGAGAATGAGTGCGTTTTGTAGAGTGGAAAGATGCTAGATCTTAGAAGCATGTAGAATTGGAATTGATAATTAAAGGGTCTGTTTTGCTTATTAGGTTTTTCAACATGCTGAATTGTTGTTTCATTTTTTTAGTAATTCCCAGTTGTATATTTTGACGAGTGCAGGTTGAGAAATTGATAAAGGAGCTACCTAGTGTTCCTACTGATTGGTCGAATGGAGATGTGAATTTGGCGGAAAAGAATGTTGTGAGCAATGGCAGCATTGAGAATGGAACGAATGTGAGAGAGACTCAAAGCATGCTTTTGGAGAGAATTGCCAGCGAGATGAATCGACTTAAGTTCTACATTGCTCATGCACAGGTCTGTTTTGCTCATTCTTATGTGTTTTTTTTTTTTTTGCTTGTAGAAGCAAACGTTATACAATTCATAAAATGTATTTAAGTCAGTAATATTTTCGTTGGAGGTTGTACAATTTGTGCTCATGTCTTTTCTCTGTTATGCCAGTACAGAACCTCCCTTTCATTCAGAACATGGAGAAGAGGATTCAAAGTGCGAGCCTATTGTTGGACGCAAGTTTGGGACATTGTTTTGTAGATGGGCTGGAACACCGGGATGAATGTGTAATCTATAATTGTTTACGTGCATATGCTGCTATTGATAACACCAGCAGCGCAGAAGAAATCTTCCGCACGACTGTTGTGGCTCCATTAGTACAGAAGATCATTCCACATGGACTATCAGAAGTGGCTGTTGGGGCATCTGGAGATGGACTTGAAAATGATTATCAAGAAATCAAGACATGTATCAACAAGGACTGTAAATTCCTTTTGGAAATATCTTCTGCAGGTATTTTCTATATCTATTTTATCACTTTTACCCCTACAACCTGGTGAAGCCTCGTTTTAATTATCTGGCCTGTCATAAAAAACATTAATGTTTGTACTTTTGTTTTGGGCCTGGAGTTGAGTTATCAATCCTTGTCAAACATCTTTCTCTTGTTGTGCCTCTGGTCCAAGCTGCATTGCTTCTTACCATGGTCACTGGTCTCCATTGCATGGAAGGCCAAGTTGTCCGAGTTTGTGTCATTTTTTTGGTGTTAACTCTTCCCCTGCAGTCACCCTGTTTAACTTGCATGTTCTAGGTACATGCTTGTTCAATGAACAGTTATTTTTACATCAAGCATTGAAGTTGCTGAGCCCCTGATGAATAATTTCTATTTACTTGTATACTTGCAATTTATCCTGCTCTTATTTTGGTGCATATGCTTTTTTCATAACCTTTACCCCCTTCATCCTGAAGACATCACATAAATATACTCACTATGAATGCAACTTATTGTTTTTTTTTTTTTTTTCTGTTCAGAAAATTCGGGGTTGCATGTTTTTGACTTCTTGGCTAATTCAATTCTGAAAGAGGTTCTCTCTGCAATTCAAAAGGGAAAACCGGGTGCTTTTTCCCCTGGAAGACCAACTGAATTCTTGATAAATTACAAATCAAGTCTAGACTTCTTGGCTCATCTTGAAGGTAGCACACGACACTTTTTTTTTCCCCACTTAGTTCTGTTTTATATTACTCCCTTAGGATTAAGAAAGTTGCAGGCTGATATGATTATACTGTTTGATTATTCAAAAATATATGATGTTCATTGTACTTATAACATCCAATTTTCATGCAAGGCTATTGTCCATCCAGATCTTCTGTTACTAAATTTCGAGCTGAAGCCATCTACAATGAGTTCATGAAGCAATGGAATGTTGGGGTTTATTTCTCTTTGAGGTATGCAGCATGACTTTTTGAAGTTGTCTTTCAAAGTTTATTTTGAGCCGACTTTGCTGTTGGTCTAAATTCATTTTGTGCACTGGTACATCCTGTCACGAGGCTGATCTTGCATCTGATTAAGACAGGTTCCAGGAAATAGCTGGTGCTCTGGAATCTGCACTTGCAGCAACCAGTCTTATTCCAGTTCACAATTCACATTCTGGCCATTGGAATTCCCAAGATTTAACATTAAAACAAAGTATCACTCTTTTGGAGAGCCTGAGATCTTGCTGGAGAGAAGATGTTCTCATTTTCTCATGTGCTGACAAGTTTCTTCGCTTAACATTGCAGCTTCTGTCAAGGTCAGTTTGATTGAGAATGGACGAGTCCATTCAGATGATGTATCAATGATTGACTGCTGTTATATGTTTGACTGAATACTTTTCTTTTTTTAATATTTTTAAAAGAATATCTATATTCATTTTGCTGAATAACTCCTCACAAATGTTTTGCAGATTCTCAAATTGGTTGTCATCTGGTCTGGATGCTCGTAAGACGGGTAATACCAGCTCCAACTCTGGATATGAATGGGCAGCTTCAGCTGTTCCCAGTGATTTTCTCTATGTAAGTGTCATGTCATGATTCTACTATGTCTTTTTTGTGACATGAATATGAAACTTGAAATCACGATCAGAAGAATGTTGTATTCCAAAGGTCTTGATATCTTATAGATTTACACACCCTACTCCGATCCATTTTGCAGTCTAGTGCGAACCTGGCTGATGCGAACCATCCCTTGTACATGTACACATATAAAGCTTGGCCTTGCTCTCAAGTGAGACATATAATTTGCATTAAGTGAGACATGCAGTTAGACATGAAGTTAGACTTGCTCTATGTGAACTATCATCCCACAACTGAAACTTTATTTTTCACATTACTTGAAGAATGATGCTAAAGAGAGTAACTTCTTTACCTAGTTTATTTTACCAGCTAATGAAGCAACCTGCACCATATTATGTTATATTATAACTATTTATTGTGATGATAGCTAGTGTGTATGAAATGTTTTAATTGTCTTGTTACTGTGATTTAGAAGACATTCCTATATAATAGTTGCCACATTTATTAGCTGTATTAATGGTATATGCATGAATGATCATGCTTGTGCTTAACCAGTATTTTTATAGAGGTTCTTTGATTTGCAGATTATTCATGATATAAATTGTCTGGTCACAGAGGTTTGTGGAGGTTACCTTGATGATGTACTTCAGCTTCTATCTTCATGTTCCATCGACATACTTGATCTAGTGAAACAAAGCATTTTACAAGGTGGGAAGTCATTAAATGGTTTAATACCTCTAGTTATCAATGCAATCACAGAGTCACTGGTTGATGAGGCTGTTAAGGTGAGCTGTAATTGGGATTGACTTTGTTTGAGAATGCTTGGCTTCCTTCTGCCTTGAATCTTTTCTAGATGTAATATTTCCATAAAAGTTCTTCATTACTGGTAATTCAACATATTGAAACATTATTCCTGGCTCAGCTCAATTAGTGTTTTGAATATTTAGTAACAAAGGTTTTTGCACAGGGCTTGAAAGATGTGAAGGCAATTGCTACGACTTTCAGGATGACTAATAAGCCTATTCCTACCAGACATTCACTCTACGTGTCAGGATTGTTAACTCCGTTAAAGAAGGTATATATAATCTTCTTTGCTTGTAACTGTTGTATTACCCTTTAAATAGCACTCCTTAGATGTGGCTGGTAAACTCATTAGTCTGTTTGACCTCCTTCCATACTGTCTAAGTATATGTGCATGGTTGACCATGGACACAACACTCCCACTGAATTAATAATCATGCACATGCAAATGCTTGCTTGGCTCAGTTGCTCATCACAAATGATCATTACAAGGTATTACCTGATCTTTCAAGGCTTGATAAACTCATTCACTTTTTATTCAAAGAAAAAAAATTCAATTACTTCCACTAATATTGACTTTTAGATCTAATGCCGTTAAAGTACTTAATATTTTGATTTCTGCTCTTGTATAATTCTTCAGTCATTACATATCCTGCCTTGACTCCTCTTTTTTTTAAGGCTCTGGCTCCAGCCTTCCATAGATGTAGGCATGTAGCTTGTCCTATGTCAATATATTTTAACATGAGCTTCAAACATACTGATATAATCATGGATTAGTTTTATTATAAACTTTGCATTGACCCCATGACTTTGCTTCTAGGATTTTCTGGATACAGAGAAACATAGCCCATATTTGACTAAGGAGACTATGAATGAGTTACGGCATGGTGCTGCTACTGCAATTACTGGTCGTTATTATGACATGGTTGCTGAAATCGTCAGTGTGGTTAGTGTCTGAATTAAATTATTTTTTTCTGACTTGGCCTTTATTTTGATATTCCCGACTTTAATATGTTTGTTTGTCATGCTCAGGCTAGGAAGACAGAATCTTCACTCCAGAGATTAAAGAAGGGTGCCCAAAGACGAACTGGAGTAAGCTCAGATGTCTCAGACCCCACTGTATCTGATACTGACAAGCTATGCATGCAATATTTCCTTGATATTCAGGTGAGCATTGTCCATTGTCTTTAACCCAAAGTCACACACCTGTAAGCACAAGTATGCATACAGCCAGGCACTTCCACACACATAGAGGAACAGTTGGTGTCTGTTTTGGAAATAAAATGGTCTTGCTCTATTGGACTTATGTGTATGTAATTTATCAGGAGTATGGACGCAACCTCTCCACCCTCGGGGTTGATGCAAAAGAAATTCCAGCTTATCAATCCTTGTGGCAATGTGTCGCTCCTCTAGATAGACAAAATGTGATTAATTTGTGAGAGTTGGCATTGCTTGCTAGCAGTTTCTCACCCCTACCTTCATTTATCAGTTCAATATACATATATATTCTGTAAATTGAGTTCAGAGTGAAGTGCATTTTGTTTTTTGGTTTTACTCCATAAAAATATCCTAGGCTCTCGGACATTCATTGCTAGGTTTTTTTCCCCTTCTTTTTTTGAGATAATTTTGTACTAGCAACTTTGATTTCTTACGTAGTGTTTAATGAAGCAATTCTAATATTATGGTTAATTCTCTTCATCAACTCCACTACCATCTTATATACAGTCAAAATTATTGTGCTTTACTAGGTGGCGACGGCTGTTTCCATTCACAAATGCATTCAAAAAATGAGTTAAATATGGCGCATTCAAAAAATGAGTTATATACAGTCAAAATTATTGTGCTTTACTTGGTAAGAAACGTAGGTTTTCCCATTTTGTGCGTGGCGCGTTCAAACCAATTTACGTTGTACCCGACGTTTGGCTATCTTTGACTTCTAGGAGGGGTTTGCCTTTTCCTCTCCTTGGAGTCATGGCTTGGGCTCCAACATGGAAAGCAGCAGTTACCTCTGGCTGCGTTTTCCTGCTTAAGATTGCCAGTAACATATGGCGCTCTACTGTTGAGAACTCGAGGGTATTCTCTAGGCACAGTTGAAGTTCCATCTTTAGGTTATAAATGGCAGGCTGCCATCTTTAGCTCTACTTGTTTCTCCCTTCCCTACGTTGGACAAGGCTCCTGTTTGGAACCCGCTTAATTCGTCAAGTTGGGGTGATCCCTTCATGCTGCTTTGGCGGCACGAAGCATTGCTATAACCTGAATGTTAATATCAAAAAATTGAAGATGGTCAAAACCTGATCTCAACTGCCAACGAGAAGTATTTCACCAACAGAAAATTGCCAGAAAGTGCCAATTCTTTCGGGTGATTGATGTGTTTTCTGGCTATTATCTTTCCCGCCACATGATAGAGCTAACCGCATAGAACAGAGAGTATAAGATCAATAAAATTTATTTCTCAGAGAGCTTGTGGAGGGTGCTGTTTTTTAGGTCATGGAACCTGAAATTCTTGAAGCATGCTTGAACTCATTTGCACTTGATATCGAGACAAGAAAGAGATTTGAAGAAATTAAGGAGGAACAGTATCTTACCACCTTTGACACTGAAAAAATCATCATCAGAGTCTGATCCTAGCGAGGATTGACACTCATAAAAGTTCTCTTTGCTAACTGCAAAAAAATGGAAGTACGATTTATTTATATAAGCAGCTTGCAAACCCAAACCGAGAACAGCGAAATTGAACATGAGATTGTAAAGATAGCAGAAAACATAGAGTAGTCAATATCTATTCATCTCGGTTTCCAGTACGCAGAGGTTCATATGATACAGACTTTTAGCTCGGGACATATGCTCACAAAATCATGATCAGAACATTTTACTGAATAATTTTGACTAGGCTTTGAAAAATGTATATGAATCATTGATCAAATTGCTGCAGAAGTTTAACCATTCATACCAATGTCCTGGGATTTTTTCACTGGTGATGCTGCGGAAGACTAATCAGAATTCAAATTGTTTTTGGCAATTGGATTATCCTCAATGACAGGACTTTCCATGGAATAAGATGGATTAGAAACCTTGTAGGTTACAATACTTGATGAGCTCAGTGTTTCACTGACTGAAACATCGATGCCACAGAAATTTGTCTCGAGAAGCACACTATGGAAGACTGATCAGCATCCAAGCTGTTTTCAACCAATTGATCATCTGCAATGACTAGACTTTCCTCAGAAGAAGATCGCATAGATACTTCGTCTGTTCCATTACTCGTATCTGATTTCATTGTTTCATTGACCGAAACACTAATGCCAATGAAAGGTTACTTTTAGTATAAGCTGGAAAAAAGAATATACCTCAAGAAAACAAGAGCAAGAAATTAAAGAACAGAATGAGAGATCGCAGACAACAAAGTTGATGTTGGAACAAGTGCATTGATGATGCCGATTGCTGAACAACAGTTGGCTTCTTGGCTGGCATTTCTGGACTATGTTGTCCTCGATCAAGAAAAAGACCAGGTTGCGTTTTCATCGACTTTCACAAATACATCACAGCCCTGGAGAAGTTTACATGTACTTTTCTTTCACAGATTTTCTTCATCTGTAGCCGTTATAACATATGAAATATAAAAAGAAATTAAATTCATGAAAAATGTGAAATCCAAACAATAAAAGAAACTTTCATTATGTTTACAACTTACAAGATATGAAGAACCCAAGAATACCATAAAAGAAACAACTGGTGAAGAACATGATATGCTATAATACAATACATAAGAACATCATTCCATCATAACCATAAATTCTTCAAAGCTAAGAACACCATCCCCGTTAAGGTCAAACTTGTTTATCATCACTTCGCATTCATCAATTGATCTTGACTCTCCAAGTCTACCAAGCATTGTTTTCAAGTCCTTGGCTCTGATAAACCCACAATTATCTATATCATACAAGCGAAAAGCCTCTCTCAAATCATGCAACTTCTCTTCTTCACCTCCAGCTTCCATTAGTCTAACAAGATCCTCCAATCCCAACAAGCCATCTCCGTCAGAATCCAACGACTCTACAGCAAGTTCTGCCTCCTTCACGAGAAACTCTCCTGCAATCAAACCTAGACAACGACTTAATTCAGATGGTGAAACCTTCCCATCACCATTCTCATCAAGGTGGCGAAAAACAACTTCAAATTCTCTAGCGTTAACCATGTTAGAATATCGACCTAAGATGACAGCGAACAGGTTAACTTGTTTTGCATGCAAATGACAGATATCTTACTTCTTGATACAAAATGGAGGATTAAACATTCCTATTTATAAATTTGAAGGCCGTGTTCCGCTTACAAGGTCTTTGGACCTACGATCTCCATCACCCGAGGAAGAAGTTGTATTGACGAATTTTTAAATACAACAAAATAAAGTTCAAACTAGAGAAGGTGGTGAAAAGAGAATAAGAACGCCGTGGCTGCAATAATTTAGTATTTTACAGGCAAGGAGGAGGAACCTGACCGCACTCGGAGAATTCACTGTGTAAAAGAATAATGGGTCGTGGTCAACGCCTAGACAATTTATGTCTTACTGCGTAGGCACTTCGGTCTAATTTCTTAACACTAGAGTTTTAAGTACATGTCGTGTTCGATTCATGAGGCCATAACCAGAATAATTATTAACATTGACGTGAAAATGCAAGTCCACAGTCACCATATCCCAATTCTTAAGCTTTCTGGATGATTTATTTAATAATGTTCTACATGCACTTTTTTATTTTTTTTTTATAAAAATGATTTTTGGATTAGCTTACGCGCCTCAACTAATTTAAAATTATGAGAAATATAGTTAATTTTTTTTATATGCTTATCAGTCTTAAACGGCTATGTTTAACTTTATATAACAAACAATAGAAATTTTGCAAATAATATTGAATGGGTGTTAGACTGATTCAAGGTTTTTGAAAATGCAATGAATTAATTTTTTTTATTTAAATGATATCATTTTTTTTT
>Ga0325410_1001346_pt1 | contig 27046 bp, 7 predicted proteins | sample PopdelMetagenome_16_FD_206182 | JGI IMG/M metagenome (GOLD analysis project Ga0325410, IMG submission 206182) | Populus deltoides microbial communities from Bellville, Georgia, United States - Xylem-PdIQD-R3 | ecosystem: Host-associated > Plants > Phyllosphere > Stem > Wood/Secondary xylem...
ACACGTATTTCAAAGGCCCTTAAATAAAAGTCAGCTCATAGCAACTGCAATTTATATATAGATTAATAGCTTGCCTTGATTCATCTGAATTTTACTTGTATATTATATGCATTTTGCAAGAAAATTCTAATAAAACAATTCATTAATTTCTGAAAGCTGCAAACAAAGTAATTGGGCCAGAGGGACAAACTAAATTTCCCCAATTGATGCACTAGAAAAAATATGCATTGCACAAAATAAAGGACTCGAGCTTGTGTGCATGCATGAGAGTTACCTTTATAAGCTTCATTGATATCTTGAAATTTGGCGGTAACTGCACTATCACCCAGGTGCTTATCAGGATGCCACTTCTATAAACAAACAAAAATATCACGAAATTTTTAGTCAATGTCAAAGTTGTTGAAGAAAAATATTATTGAATCGTGAAATGCAAAGCTCACATAAGAAGCTGCTCAGAGCAGATGCACCACTAACCAGTGCAAGCATTCGGTAATTTAATCTTATCTTCTCGTCTGTTGCATCATAATCAACCTCCAAAATTTTGTAGTAATCCTATACAGAGCAAGTCTTTCTAATAAGATGAAACAGACAAAGCTTTGACATGCAAACTAAAATCTCCACAATGGGAAAGCATTGTAAATAACAGGTTCACAGACATAACACCTGAAACCATCATTAAATGGTCCCAGAAAAAGAAACCCTAATAAATAGAACCAAACACCAGAAAACAGGATTATGATATACATAGTTTCCATTACACTACTTAACTAACAAGAGGATAGCACAACTTAAGGAAGAAAGTATGGATATGCTTGATCAAAAGAGATTCAAGATTTTTTTCTTCGTCATTCTCTAACTCTTTAATATACTTCATTCTCATAATCGTTTATTGCAAAAGAGCTTTCTAGTGCAGAACTTTATAAGAGAGGAAACTCTTTATCCAGTAGCATGTTTGTAAGAGAAGAAACCCTTTATCCTGTAGCATTTCTCTAGTCATATGACCATGACACTCATAGACCACCACCTGCCAATAGTTTGATGTCATGCGATATACCAAAATGCATACACAGATTGAAAGGTAGCTGCAGCACCCACCTGCCAAACCAGATGAAAGGTAACAACAGTTGAACAAGACCTGGAAGTTGATGAGGATATGTTGATCTATAGAAAATCCAGTTTCTTGTCACATGATTCTGACATTGAACAGTCCCCCAACTCCCTCCCCCCTCAAAAAAACAAAAATATTCCTGAACCTTTTAACCTAAGAGTTCGTTGTTTGAATATATGTTACATTTAATGATCACCTAGTGATTAAGGAAGAAAAAAAAACATTGGTGTAGTAAAGTTTCACTTGAAAGTTATAAGTAATAAAACAGAAGGAGCATTTAAGATTGCAGGATGTCAATTATGCTACAATTGAACAAGCTTGTAAGAGAATAAACTAGTCATGGTTTGATACCTCTGTTCTAAGAGCAAGCATAACTGCATTACCAAAAAGAGGAAATTTAAGCAAGTACGATAAGAAGAAAGCCAAAAGGTTGGGGAAAGAAACTTGAATTCTTTTGCTTTCCTACCATATCAGTGATCAAACGAAGCCTACATTTCTTAAACTTTACCCATTAACGACCAATACAAGCTTACTCAGTTCGACAAGAACTTTCAAGTAACTGCAGTACAAAACAACAATAGAATAAAATAACTTCCCTTTTGGTATAAAACAAGAGCAACTGAATCCACATATACATCAAAGAATACTAATAATCCTCTAGGGCACCATAAAATGAATCATCAAGAACCCAGTTCATTTAGTATCCTTCCCAACCATTTCTCATCACAAAAGAAAAGAAACCCAGAAACCATTGCCTCAAAAGAAACTAAATTAAACCCCAAAAGGGCTACATGGGATAAAAATCGAGCACCTTCTGAGTGGTGTTTTCATTGTCTTCCATATGCTATGATGATGGATTTGTTGTGGAGAGAAATTTGTGCATAAAACTTCATCTCATAAAACCAAAAAAAAAAAAAAAGGATATTGATGGGAACTTCTCAAAAGTAATGAAATTGAACGAGGATATTTGAAAAATTGGAATAAAAATAAGAATGGGGAATATATTTTGGGGTGGATTTTGGATTCCGTTGAAAGAGAGAATGAAAAAAATGGATTGGAAGGAGAGCTTCTTTGGATTTGTAAATTGTAATTGGATCTCCAAGTTTTGTTTGGTATAACCTCTCCTATATTTTTCTTGTTTTATTGCTCTCAGATGCACGTTGAGTCAAAGGGCCAAAAGAGAAATAAGGTTTAGGCTCCCACTAACCTCGTTGAAGTGGATGTCGAATATAGTACTGTTAGGACAAGCACAGGTATTGCAAGAAAAGACATGCTTGGTTAATACTCTCCCTTTTAATTAGGATTCATTTTAAAAGTTCCGACCTTCCCCGATGTTCAAGGGAGTCTTTATCGTCATATTTGGGCATAGGTTTCCTTGTATAAGGTTCATTCGTCGCTGAAGCACGCTCATGTAATTGAGAGTGTTGCACACCCAATGAGTAGGGTTGTAGGACGGTTGATTGAGTAATGGTAGGAAGGAGGACCAACCCTACTAAGTTGAATAAATAAGGTCTGTTCCTCTATCTATAGGGAGACCCCTAAAAGAGTAAGGCCGAATAGAAGTCTTCCTCCTCACGCTTTCTACTAGTCGGATAGGTAGCTTCTGCCTATAGGATAGGATAGGCCCGTCTTTGCGTTTAGGCTGGATACATTCCTTTCAAAGCAAAATCATTGATTTAAATTATAGAAAGCCCTTGGTATGACCTTATCTTCTCCTGGTGCAACCTCTCTCCCACTAGGATGTCCCTATTAGATTTTGACTATACAGGTGACTTGCGTTAAGCTGCGGATCTATTAATTTTTTAAAAGAAAAACATACAGCATAAATATTTAGACAATAATAGTATTTGAAAAGAAATTCATTAACTTGATTAGATTTAATAAGATCAACTAATGTAACAGTATGATTTTAATCATAGACAACAATATAAGATGAGCTATACAAAAAATATTTGGTAATAATTAACTAAAACAATTAAGTTATCAATATCATACCCGGAAAGGAAAAAAAAAGATTGTTAGAGATTTATTATCATTCCACTGTGAACAATACTAAAAAAAACCTTGCTGAGACGATCCAAATCTCATTGCAAAAGAGTGCATGACGGCATTAAAAGAAATCGCATGGGTTGCTAGAACAACGCCGCAAAAAAGAAAACAAAAATAAGAAGTGGTCATCCACCTATATTCAACAAATTAATTATATTTAACTCAAGAATAGAATCTATCTATAAAAATAAAATTAATAAAAAACAATAAGTAAAAAGACACAAGAGAACCCAATCAAATAAAAAAAACAAAGGACATTAAAAGTTGGATGAAAATATAGTTCAATCTCCAATGAAATAAATACTAAAGGATAAAACCGAAAAAAAAAAACATTAGCTTTAAAAATATTAAATAAAACAAATACATCTCGAGCGAACCCTCTAAAGCTGGGTTAATTTTTAAAAATTACAACCCAATAAATCCTAAACACGGGCTTAACCAAGAAACTAAAATCCAAACAAATTAAAAGTTGAAGGATGAAATCAAGTCAAAAAAACAATTTAAAAAAATTTGCAAGGAAAAAAAACGACAATAAAAAAAATGAGGATGAAATCTAATGGGAAAAAAAATAAAGAGTGAAATTAAAAATAAAAATTATCTCGGATTCTATAAATAGCTATTAAAAAATGGGAACCAAATCTAACAAAGCAACAACTTGAATGGGGATGAAATTGAAATAAAATTTGAATTTCATAAATTATTTAAAATAAAGCAAATAATAACCAAAAGAACATAGACTAAATCAAAATGAAAGAGAATTTCAATGGCTGATTTGAAAAATTAAAGAGCAAGTGCAAAGACCAAGGAAGAGAGAGGAAAGAAATGAGAAGAAAAAAGAAATGGTCATTGGCGACAAACCAATGAACTTATCTATGCACGCGCCGCTATTCATAGAGAACATGCTGAGATGCATTAGAAGCAATCCCAAAACGACAATTTTGGCCTCCTAAATCAACCATATGCACCATCCTAAGACGACAGAGTGATTAACATGCTGACGAGTCGACAACGTATTTTTTTAATTCTTTTTTTATTTATTAAAATACTTAAATGACCACATCCCAACCCATTAATTATATTTTTAAAAATTAATAAAATGACACAAATATCCTTTACCGAAGGGTTACATTATTTGACATTAAGGGCATCAACGTCTTTTTATTGTGCCACAAAAAATGAAAATTACAGAAAGCCCCCCATCATCAGTTATTTTATTATTATTATTCTAAGAGTAGATAGGTTATTTTACTATGTATTTTTTAAATGAAAATACAAAAGTAACCATTAGTAGAAGCTTAAAAATTTATTTCTTTTAAGGGTAGTGATGTAAATATATTATATATTTAAAATGCAAAATACACATCGTATCCCCAATCTATCTTAGAACACCAAAATTGTCATAATGCAGAGACTATTTTACCCTTAAACATTTCACTAATAGTTTTTTTAAAAGGCCAGGAAAGAGAAAATTTTATTCATGTCAACAATGAACAATATCTAGGCAAATAGAGTTTTCTCCTTCTTTTTTAGTTTTTTTTAATTGCTTATATAATTTATTTTTTTTCAATTTTTGCAAATTGTCCTACTAGGGTGTCCCTATTATATTACTACTAGCCTCGGTGCTTGCACTTCGCTTGAGACTAGGGTATTTTTTATGCATAAAATGATGTTTAGGTGTTGAAATGAGGTAAAAAAAAAGACATAAAAAATCACTCATGACAAACCTGTAACCACGCTAATTATCTTGCCAAACTCATGGTTCAAATTATGTGCTTGGAATAACTCAATAAAAAAAATAAAGAGAATTATAAAGCTTTTAAAAAAATTATGTTAACTTTTCAAACTTGTGACTTGAATCATTAGACCTAAAGTACCCAATCTAGAAAAACTATAAAGTCCAATTCCTAATCAATTAAATATTGAAGGATGAAATTCAAAAAAGAATCCCAATTATATAAAAGGATTTTAAAAAATAACAATTAAAAGAATAAGGATCAAAATTAAAATAAATAATAAATTTTATATTTAATTGAATGGTGAAATTGAAAAAAAAATCAATTTAGTAAAAAGAAAAGATAAATTAAAAAGAATGAGGATCATAATAGACATAAAAATAAAAAGTAATGTTGTAATTTAAAGGTGAAATTGAAAAGAATAATAACTTTTACAAAAGGACCAGGAAAAAAAATAGAAATCAAAATAATAAGGGCAAAATTGAACAACATAAAATATTATCATTTTGAATTGAATGATGAAATTAAAAACCACTAAAACTTTTACAAAAACAAAAAGCAAGAAAAAAAAAAGAAATTCAAATAATGAGGACAACATTGAAGAATATAATATTTGATAAATTGATATTAAAGGATGAAATGAAAATAAATAAAACTTCTACAAAAAAGCCAAGATCAAAATGTAGAAAATAAAAAAAAAAGATTGAAGTTGAAATATTAACAACCAAAGGGCTAAGCTGTACTTTTTGGAGAGGAGAGATAGACAAAGGAAAAAAAAGGCTCATGATGCCAAACTAGACCACCACTAGTGACATGCTAATAGGAAGATGACATGATAGCGGAAGGGCATTTTTCTAACACTAGGAGGCATCGCCCGAAGGGTGCGGATGCCTCCCACCAGTCCTCAGGAACGCCACACGTGCACCCATTTTTTTTTATTTAGTCAAATATGAAATTTTCTCTAAGCTAACTTTATAATTATAAAAATACCATTGTAAAAAACAAAAACACTCATTAACCTTAGGCTTGAATTATTTTAACTTTAAAGGTATTTTTATTATTTTACTATAAATCTTCAATTGTAATTTCTTCATTATTTATAACTCTTTTACTTTCATCATAATCAAAAGTAGAGGAAGTTGAAATAGAAATTGTTCTAAAAGAAAATAATCCTGGTTTAAAAGATGATTTAAAAAATAGATTGCAGGTTATATGAATTTATTGCCCTATTATCACTAATAAACGAGATTTACACCATTCATAACATTCATCTATTCTTCTAAGGTTCTCTCTTCTAACCTAGGCTCTAAAATCTTATGTACCAATACTACTCGGATCCTAATAGAACCAATAAAAATAGAAATAGACAATCGAAAATAAAAATAAAAACTGGTACGTGGTGTTATTACACCTGAGAATGATTCAAATATCTAGTCACAAGTTTCCAATCGATATACTTGATTTGAAAACAAAGTAAAACTATAAAAACAACACAAATTTATGGTGTGAATAAAGAGACAAGTCAAGGAATGATAGAATCCTCTAACAAAAATAGAACATACTTAATTTTGCAAAAATATAAATACAGAATAATAGTAAGGATTTGGAATAAAATGAAATTTAAAGGAATCTTACTTAAATTTATATAGAAACTAGTACAAGAGATATATGGTTTATGGTTTGGATAAAAAAAAAATATGAATATGTTTACAAGACATATGAGAGCAATATAAAAGGTTACAAAGAGTTATAAGAGAGAGGTTTTGATGCCTTCTGCAGATGATCTCTTGTAAATGGTTCTGCCTTTAAAGCTTGGGAGGAGCCTTTTTATATAGAAAGTCTTGGGACTGGCTTTTTGAAAGGTTGGAAAAGTTATTTTCTTGTTGTTTATCATCTTTTGCAAGTCGAGGTCAGCTTTTAAAAAATCTTAAAAGCTGACCAAATACCTAGCTAGAAATATTCTTGTATTTCTAGCCAATAGAATATATTTACTTCAAAGAAATATATAATATATTTTTAGGCCAATACTCTTTTATATATATATATATCTTACACACACACACACACACACACACACAATATTGGTATTAGACCCTATTGGGATCTGAACAATATTGGTCATACAAAATCTCAAAACCTAGTGAGGAGAGAACCTTAGAAGTATAGATGAATGGTATTGAATGGTATAAGTCTCGTTTCAAAGTGATGACAGGACAGTAAATCCATATAACTTGCAATCTATTTTTTAAATTATCTTTTTAAAATATGGATTCTATTTTTTGTATAACAACTTCTATTTCAACTTCTTTTACCTCTGATTCTTCTAAAAATAAAAGAATTATAAATAGTGAAATGATTACAATTGAAGATTTTACAAAAAAATATTAATGATTGAAAAATTCCAAAGGTTCAAAAGTACCAAATTCATCAAAATTCTTCTTTCAATCTTTTCAAAACCCATTTTACAACAAAAACTAAAGAAAGAGATAATCTGCTTACAAAGTCTTTTGAAACTATCCAACTTCTTTTCCAAAAATCCTTATAAAAACACAAAAACAAAAACTACAAATATGTACATATTGGCCTTGTACTAGTAGAAATCAAACATCTTACCAAAGAAGGTTTAAATACTTTTATCCTAGTCCTTAGAGATGCTAGATTCCAAAATTTCCATGATTCATTACTCAATTCCATTTAGTCCAGTTTATGTAGTGATCCTATTTATTTTAATTGTTATCCAAACCTAACCATTTCTCTCAAAGACAAAAAGGTCCTACAAAGTATAATCTTATAAATAAAAAACCTATATAGTTACAACATGCTTGAAGGATCAATTCATGTAGCCTTAATCTTTAAGATCCATTATAAAAGCCATGCTTTATGCTTTTGCTAGTAAACATAAATTCCAATCCCAGAATGATGACACCTTACTTCTCTAAACAGACCTTTCTAAATCAAATACAGTCATCCAAATCTATCCAATGAAAAGATATTACCCTACTAGAAGACTGGATTCTTAAAGGTGTCACACAACCTAAACCTTTACAACCACCACAACCAAATATCTAACTCAAACAAATAACCCACTATAGTAATGGTAAAGTTAGAGTGTCCTTCCATAGACATTCAATCAGTTCTAGATTCTCAGTTGAATCTTCTACATCTAGTACAATAAAACAACAGTATATCCTTATATATGTATAGTGTTCGAGTTTCATATAAATATCTAACTATAATTTTATACAGTTTATTCATATAAGATAAAGAGCTTTACATATTTAATCCTGATAAAATAAAAACTTCTCCTTGTTAACAATTACGTGAATCCTAACTAATCCACATTGCTTGATCATTTTAATACATTGAAATTGTTCTAAGTAGGATTGAACCTTCTTATTGATTATGCGAACTCAAACTCCTGCGATCGATCACATCTATATTTGGTTCATCAAGAATCCTAGTTAAATTATAACTCTTTAAACTTGGTCGAAAATCACTGTTCATGATCGATTCCAATCTCCATTCTCTTGTTAAGTAGTGAACAACTAATGTTTACACATAATCAATACATGAATGTTTATTTTTTATATAAATGATATAGATTGTTGAAGGAAAGAATAAATAACAGTTAACATATTGATCAAAGAATCCATTAATCAATTAGCAGTTGGTAAATGTATTTTTAAGTACAACATGGTGGGTAGAATTGCTTAGAATTTGTTAATTGATAATAGATGTTATCTCTTTTTTTTTTTTTTTTTTTACTTTCCTTGATTCATATCATTCAAATTCACATAAAAATACATTATATATATATATATATAATTATCATTTTTCTGAACTTTTTTTTTACTTTTAGGTTTTTATATTTTTAACCAAATTTGTATTTTTTTAGTTTTCAACAAGTAGTGAGACGACAATGTCAGCTAACCATGTGACCCGCACTTCAATGAAGATCGGATTTTTTTAGTAAAAAAATAAATATGCAGGCTTTTTCAACGTGTTTTTGGATATAAAAAACTCCCAACATAAATTGAAATGCTTATATATGCATCTAATTACATGAATTGATATTTAATCAAGAGATAACTTAAAAGCACGAAAATCAATTCAAAAAAATAATGTTGAATGATGAAATTGAAAAAAAAATTTAAAAAACAAATATTAAAAGGACAAAAAACAACCCATGTAAACCTTCAAAATCTGTAATCGTGGTCATAAGGCTTGGACTGACCGTATAGAATGTATAAAAAAAACAAAGGAAATTGCTAACTAAAAAAAATAAGGGATTAAATTGATAAAAAAAATGCTAATATATACAAAATAAAACAAGTAGCAATAACAAAAATAGGAACCAAATTCTATATAAAAATAAATTGAAATGGAGATGAAATTGAAAAAAAAAAATTACTTAGTAAAAGGAAAAAAATTAAAAGAATAAAAATTAAATTTTATATAAAAATCAAATTAAACTAAAAAAATTAAAAAAATAATAAGAAAAAAAACACCATCATATATTTTGACAAAGAAAAAAAATAAAAAAAACACCCATTTTGGAGCACAATTGCTGAGCGGCCGCCATGGAGACAAGCCATTATCTCTGCCATGATGTCGAGGAAACTATTATAGCAGCCGTCCCTGTGGACTCTAAGATTGCTAAAAATCCCCTGGGAGAGATCGGTCAAACAAGAGAATTAAGCGTGCTTCTTTGGAATGGATAAAAGATCTTCGCTAACTACTAACATTCCCGGACAGTGGAGGCAAGCGCATCTTTAGGACTGGGACATGTTATTTCAGATTTCTGTTTGGGATCTATGGAAATGGAGGAACTCCTCCATCGGGTTTTTTTATATTATTATTTTATTTTATAATCTCTTACCTTGCCGTCAAATGAGCCCAGATGACCTCTTCAATTTCATATTTCGCTACCCAAATGACATTAAAGTTTGCCTCTGTTTTTAGTAGCTCTGGTAGTTTTTTCCAAGGGGATAAGATGCTGCTCTTCTAGGAGTATAGTTTTGGCTTGAACCAGCTTGGAGTTCAAATATTTAAAGCTAGAAGTTGACTTCCAAACTACCCAGAATCTGATTATGAAGAAAGCCTCAGATGGAGGTCTTGATGAGATGTCGCACCATATGTAGAAGTTTGTGTGAATAGAATGGTAGGTTGAAGGCAGCCACATATTCGGAGAAGCAAATTGCATGCATTGATTGTCTTGATGCTATCAAGGGTGTTTAGTTATTTAACCAGAGAAGGATGTCCTACTCTCACCCCCATAAATTTTGCAGTTGATTGGTGACGTTTTAGGCTATACTAGCGTGTTCGTGCTTCGGACTATTTTTTGTGTAAAAAATAAAAAATGATAATAGATTGATTAAATTTGAAAAGAAAAGTGATTAGAATAAGTTGGAGAAAAATATTTTTTTTCAAAAGAAAAATAAACGATGTATCTCAATTCATAGCCCTTTAAATACAAAAGAATAAAATGGAGTAAAAAGAAAAGACATAAAAAACAAGTTCTGGTCAACCCGAGTTAGTATGATAAACTTGTAATCTCGACAATCAAGGTCGAGCCAACTCGGGATATCCCACCAAATTCACGGCCTAGATCATGAAACTGAAATAACCTGATAAAAGAAATAAAGAGAATTATAAAGTCTTTTTTAAATAAAAAGAAAACGTGATAACTTTTAAATTCATGACCCAGATCATTATGACATGAAGCACTCTATCTAGAAAAACTATGAAGTTCAATTCTCAATCAATAAAATATTGACGGATGAAATTGAATATATATATATATATATATATATATATTTAAATTATACAAAATGATTCAAAAAATAGTGATTAAAAGAATAAAGATCAAAATTAAAATATATTTTATATTTTATATTTAATTGATAGGTGAAATTAAAAGAACATTGAAAAGAAAAATCAATTTAGCAAAAAGATTCCAAAAACATTAAGGATCAAAATTGTCATAAAATATAAAAACAAAATTTTGATTGAATGATGAAATTAAAAAGAATAATAACTTTTACAAAAAACCAAGAAAAAAACTAGAAAAAAGATGAACCAAATTAAAAAACATAATACCTTCAATTTGGATTGAAATATGAAATTAAAAACCAACAAAACTTTAACAGAAAAGCCAAGGAACAAAATTAGAAATCAAAAGAATAAGAACCAAATTGAAAAATATATAATATTTGGTAAATTGAGATTGAATGATAAAATTGAAAACATATAAAACTTACACAAAAAAAACAAGAAAAAAAATTATAAACCAAAAGAATAAAGACTGAAGTTGAAATACCAATAACAAAGAGGATCAGGTTATAATTTTCAGGGGGCGGGGGAAGAAGTAAAAAAATAAGTCCATCGATAACAAACCAGACCATGAACATTGATAAAAGTCAAATCTTAAGGAAAAGGACACAATATGGTGTCATAGAAGCGCTTGTCCTTTTTTATTTTTATGTCTAACTAAATATCAAATTGCTCATAAGCTGATATGGTAATAACAAAAAAAAACTATCGTGAAAAGTAAAAAAATATCATTTGACTCTAGTTTTATTTTTTTTTCTTTTAAGAGTATTTGCTAGTTTTACTGTGCTTTTTAATTATTTATTATTTTTTATATTTGATCAAATACTAAATTGCACCTCAGCTGATATTATAATAATAAAAATATCTTTGTAAAAATACAAAAATGCTCATTGATGCTAGTTTTTTTTTTTTTTTTTGCTTTCAATGATATTTTAGTTGTTTCACTGTATAATTGAGATAAAACAAAATTTATTTGTTATTGGTCAATTTAACAATAAATAATAAATCTGGTAAAAAGACTTCAATACTCTTGTTAAAATTTTTAAATGAAAAAATAAAATTATCATTATACTATTTTAACAAGCCATACAAATGAATCTAGAATTACAGTGTTTTACTAATGTTTTACTAATGACAATTAATTTCTTTTAATGGTCATTTATCGCCAGTGATAGATTTTTTTTATTAGCCCATAATATCCAAATATATAATGGTGAGCAAAGTTTCAATAGCAACTACACTTAAAATCTACGGTTCTGGATATGATTAGAAACATTGGAGGCCCGAAGAAGAGTCTGGACCTCCCCCCAAAATAATGTTTTACCATGTGTTATCCAGGGCGTTGATTTGTGCACGATATACTATGTTTCTGGTACTGTAATAGTTGTTGTTGTTGTTATTTGAAAAAAGTTGTTTTATAAAAAATATTTTTAGTTGAGGTTGATTTGAAAAAATAGTTGTTTGGTTAAAACTGTGGTTGAAATTGAGGTTGAAGAAAAAATAGTTTAATGTGTTTGATTTAAAATGCTTTTGAAATTGAGGTTATAAAATAATTTTAAAATATATATATATTAATATTGATGATTTTAAATTTAAATATTATAGAATTAACTACTCCTATTACATGATGAAATAAATAATACTTGATATAAAATATTTTTTATTATTCCATTAAACTATTTATAATTTCATTACATACAAAATTCAGCCTATAAGAACTACAGTTTTCATAATTTTGTGAGCATTTAATAAAATCAGATAAAATATTATCAGGTATAAAATTGATATTACAGTGTGAGTGAATTTAATTTACTCTATACAAGTTTTTTGAAAAAAACATTATTCACATCACAATGCGAGTGTATTTAATTTACTCTAAATTAGTTTTTTGCAAAAAAAAAACTCTTAAAAAATTTAACAGACTTTAAAAAAAAAAAACAACTAAACTGTGCAAGTGACTCGCACTGTTCAAGTGACCAGTGTGCATATCACAGGTTGAAACTCTCGTACAAAAGCAGTATTTTACTACTTCTAAAAAATATGATCCTGCCGCATATAAATGGCGGGACCCATGTGTTTTAATTAAGATAACATTTGTAACCAAATGACCATTCATGCGTTTTTAAAGAAACGTGAACGCTAACGCGTTGCCAAACGGATTCGTAGTAATCCTTGTTTGAATGAATTATTATTATTATTATTATTATTAATTAATTAATCTTATTTTGAAATAGTTCTTTGTTTTTTTTTTTCAATCAATATTTTTTTAATTTTTTAATTTGATTTTTATTAAATTATCATACTTTCCTGACAAATATTATGGGCTTAACAGGTTAATTGGGTTGATTTTAAGTTTTTTTTAATTAATTTTTTTTTCAATTTCATCATTTAATATTTAAGTTGATTGAGAATTAAATTTAATGATTTGTTTTATTTACTTTATATTATGTTATTTTGGCCTCATGACCCGAGAATAATGTTTAACGGGTTAATCCCAGTTGACTTGGATGACTTTTTGTGTCCTTTTTCAGTTGATTTTTTTTTCAATTTCATCATTCAACACTTAGTTAGTTGAAAATTAAGTTTCATAATTTTATTTGATTTGCTGTATATGAGGATATCTTGGTTTTGTGATCAATATCATGAATTTTGGTACATTTAACCCTGCTTAAATCAAGTTATTTTTTATTCTCTTTCTAAAAAATTATCTCGATCTCATGACCCGAGACACAAGTACTTCAGCATTGTATTTGTTTTTTTTTTGTTATCCTCGTCTCATGACCCAGGTCGCAGGTTTGGTTGGTTGACCCAATTGACTTAGTTTTTTTCTTTTTCTAACTGACTTTTTCTCCTAATTTCATCATTTAATACTATGTTTGATTGGGAATTAAAATTCATGATTTGTTTTGGTTTGTTTTTTAATAGGTTATTTCGGCTTCATGACCCTGGAATAATGCGTAATGAGTTAATCTGGGCTAACTTGGCTCATTTTTTGTCTCATTTTTTTAATTAAAATTTTTATAAATTTCATCGTTTAACATTGAGTCCTGTAAGAATGATTGAGAATTGAGCTATATAATTTATGTCACACCTGACATCGCGGTAGCCTTAAAAATTTTTTGATGAAAAGAACAGATTTCTAGCATCTTGTTCTTTCATGGGGAATGGTCTTGTTTAAAGAGTCGCCACCTAGTATTATGGTCACTAGAAACCCTGATTGGGCAGCAGAAATTCTATGGTACGTTACTGATTATGTAAAAGGGAAGATATTATCACCCCTCAAATGTCCTGCCTGAGGCAGGCTGCATTGCTGGTTTTGCTATAAATTACTAACATTTTGTTGACTTATGCTATGTTGGTTTGCGTGTAATATTCCTTACTCTGACACCAGTGAATATTCAACTACAGATACTTCCAACTCTAGCGTTGGTAAATATTACGTAGCTATAAAAACAAAGTAAATTTAAATCAATATTCTTTATTCCTGACTCTGGCGTCAGTGAATAAACAAATAAAATAAATTTATTTTTATGTACACACAATTTTTTTATTTTTATGTAGCTAAATAAAATACAATAAAATAGATTTGAATCAGTATTTTTATTCCTGACTCTAGTGTCAATGAATAAAAAATTAAATTTATATTTATATTTTTTATTTATGCATACACAATTTTTTTTGGGTTGGGCCCAGCGTAGCCCATATGGGTTGGGCTAGACCCAGCCAGCCCGGCCTGGTCACTGGCCCAAGCCAGTGACCCAGCTGGGCAATATGAAGCACGCAAACTTATTAATTCTCCTGATTTCATTAATTAAACTAATCTAAATTTTAATTAAATTTCCAAACTTATTAATTCTTTAATTTCTAACCAATTTACTCTTAAATATGATAATTTCATCACTGAACTTTGAATTTGTATTGTTTTAACTCCATTCTCAAATATATTTTTATCCATTTATTTTTTATTATTTATTCAAAAATTGGGTTATGACAATTTGTTTTAATTTTCTTTTTATAGGGTTATCTCAATCTCATGATCAATGTTATAAATTCGGTAGGTTAACTCAGGTTAAATCAAGTCATTTTTTTTATTTTCTTTCTATGAGGTTATCTAACTCTGATGACTTGGCTCATAGGTTATCTAAGTAATTTTTTATGTTCTTTTTTTAATTGATTTCTTTTTTAATCTGATGCTTCAACATTGGGCTGATTGGACATCGAAATTCATAATTTGTTTCAACTTGCTTTTCATGAGGTTATCTCGGTCTTATGACCCAAGTCGTAGGCTTGACATGTTAACTCAGGTTGCTTTTTTAATTGATTTATTTTTTAATTTTATCTTTCAACATGGGTTGATTGAGAATTATACTTTATAATTTATTTTGATTTGTTTTTTTATGGGGTTATTATAGTCTCATAATATGGGTCGTGGATTTGACCTGTTAACCCATGTTAACTCAAGTCAATTCAATAAGTTGTTATTTTAATATTAAAAAAAATATCATCTTAAATTTTTTTAGTCAAACTATGTTTTTACGGGTTGTATAAGTTGTTTTTGAACCCACTAAGTCAACCGGATTACATCAGGTCAACCCTTACTTGCTTTAAAACAATAGCAACATCTGAATATTTTTTTATGTTCAATCTAGTCAAAACACGAAAGGGTAAGAGGTATAACTAAATTAATGTTATTTTTTTTAGCCACACCAATAAAGTAATATTTAAGTTAATAGTATTTTTTGTTTTTTTTTTAATTTTATCTTTTAATATTAGATTGTTTTGAAAATTGTAATTCGTAATTTTTTTTTATTTTCTTTATGTAAAGTTATAAACAAGCCTCATGGATTTAGATTTTTCTTTTCTTTTCTCAATTTCAACCTTTAACATTAGATCTGTTGGGAGTGAGACTTCATGATTTTTTTATTAGCTTTTTATGAATTTATCTCGATCTCATAACTCGAGTCATGAGTTTAACAAGTTAACCTAAATTGACCTAGGTAATTTTTTTAGGACAACTTTTTCTAATTTTTTTTTATTTCATCTTTCAATACTGAATTAGTTGGAAATTGGACTTTGTAATTTTTTTTATTTGCTTCTACAGGGTTATCCCGATTTCATGACCTTGGTTTCTCGTTTAGAAAGTTAACATAGGTTGAATCTGTTAAACTTTAGGGTGATTTTTTTAATTAATTGAATATATTTTAAATTAGACTTCGTAGTTTTTCTATTTGCTTTCTATGTGGTTATTCTGATCTCATATTCCAAGTTGTGGGATTGATAAGTTGACTTGGTTCATTTTTTTATCCTTTTTTAATTGGATTTGTTTTTTCAATTTTACCCTCCAACAACTCAATCTTTTTTTTTTGTTTAATTTCATTCTTCAATATTAGATCGGCTGATAATTGAGATTCATATTTTTTTTTCAATTTTTTTATGGAGTTATCTTGGTCTCACAGATTTAGTTTTTTTTTCTTCTCAATTTCAACTTTTAACAGTGAATATGATGGAAATGGAGCTTTGTAATCTTTTTATAAAATTATCATAGTCTCATAACTTAAGTCACAAGCTTAATAGATTAGCCCATGTTGACTTGGGTTAATTTTTTTTTGTCCTTATTCTTAATTAATTTTTTTATTTCACCCTACAACATTGAGTTGGTTGGAAATTGAGTTTCATAATTTTGTTTGATTTACTTTCTATAGGGTTATTCTGACCTCAAGACCCGAGTTATAAGTTTAACATGTTAATCTAGGATGAATTGGATAGTTTTTTTTGTGTCATTTTTAATTTAATATTATTAATTTCATTTCATTTTCTTCTATTGATTTATAATCAAGTTTGTTTAAAAACTTGCAAGTAAGCTCATTTGCAAATTTATGAAAATTTGAAAGCAAAAACAATTTGTTTAACATTTCATAAAATAAATAACTAATTTAATATGTTTTGAAATACATTATTTTTATGAAATAAATTTAATACAATTCTTTAGCAATTATCTTCATGTGTGCTAAATAAAGACTTGAAAATATGAATATATTTCTCAAAAAAAATGCATGAAACACACCATGTTTACATAACCTTTTATGATATTACACTATTAAATGAGATTTTAGAGCTAATAAAATAAGTAAAGTTTATAATGTAGTTGGAAAATAGTTAAAAAGATTGAGATATAATAGAAAATGAATTTAAAATTTTTCTTATTAAATAATTATTTATACTTTGTTTTCTAGTTCCAACTTATCCATATCATAATAGAATAGGGATTGATTTGTATTGTCATAAATATATGTTAAAGTTTAAATCCAACTTATTTACAAACTCATTAAGCAAGCAACTACTCAGTTCGAGACGGGATTGAACCTAACATTTTTTAACTAAGTAAAGCTTGAATCTTATATTTTAAACTCGAAGAGTTTAAACCTTTCTAAAATTAGACAAGCCTCCCCCAGATGAGACAAGCCTATTCCGGTTCACAGAAAAATCTGCATGGTACTATCACAGACAGGCACATGATTCCTGAGGATTAATTTGAAGATCAGTGCACTATCATAGCTCAAAAAGAGAGATCATCTGATCTCATGAACACGACCTTTGAACAACATGTTCTAACATTGATCAGTGGGGAAAGGGCAAAAAATGAAAAAAGGAAGAAGTCTAAAAGCATCTTTAGAAGGCTTTTTTATGTGGCTTTCAAAATAATCTCTAAACATTTCGACCAATAAAATGGCAAACTACAAAGTTCATATTATCATTTAAACAATCCAAAAGCAACCTTTGATCAAAACATTAATGGCAAAAAAACAGGGTACTTGTCTGATATTCAAACTTGTGGTCTCAGATTATCATAAACAAACAGAACCGTATCTCTCACATTGTAGCTTCCACCTCAGGATCACCTTCAAGAGGCACGGGGGGTGAATTATTACCACCTCTCAGACGAGAAGATACTTTGTCAATAGCTGAATTCAGTTGGCTGATTTTTGCATTCAAGGTCTGCCTAGTCTTCTGCTTTTCCAGAAAAGGGAAGGGCATCATCCAATGTTAAACGTCTGTACAGATTATCCAGCAAGCAGAAAAGATGCATGATGAATGAATAAAATGTAATTACCTCTAATCCTTCATCATAATATATTGGTCGCTTGGCCCTCCGAAATCCATATTCATCTTCATTTAGCAGGGACCTTCTTATCTGAAACAATAATAATTAAAAAAAAAAAAAAAAACATGAAACCAACACTTAATAAATAAACCTGAGCTTCAAAAGAGCAATAAACCATAAGCCATTTCTCAGACAAGAGTAACAATGAACAACATTCCTTTCTTTTTTTCCAATCCGAAGACAATATATTGGATAAAGCATTGATGATCCATTTATGTCCTTGTAGCTTTCAGTGTACATTACAGTGGTAATAAGTCATTATGGCAAGACATGTAGCATCCAGAAATGAAAGAAAAGTATACAGCAATGTATACTGAAAGCTAAAAGTAATGAAAAAAGAAACACCCGGTGTGTAACTCTAATAGTTTATTTAACGATAAAATGAACTTATGTACTGCCTTAATCTTTAGATTAGTTAACAGGAAGGTAACGGGAGAGCCCAAGTCATACTATCGAGAACAGGATCAACAAAAGGATGTCAAACAGCAGAGCATTGAGAATTTTCAAGATAGAGAATATTGCATGGACGCCAAGCCAGGTATGTAACCCTATCAAATTGCAATAGAACATAGCCTATAAATACGTTGTTATCAAGAAGTAAATTGAAAAAATGACAGGTAATCATACTGATTCTAATGTTACATCCGCACAAGCAAAATGATTTTGAGAACCATAAACATCAAGCATCCAACCACTTCATTTGGACATCGAGAGTAAACTCGACCTGATGCAACATGTTCTAGCCATTTGTTGTGCAAAAGTGGAGCAACTTGAGAAATGAGAATGATTCATTTCAATGAAGGAAAAGTTTTCCTTATGCATTCAGATGAAGTATCGGCATGTTAGTTCCTTTTGAAAGAAGCATTCAATTACTTTGTAGCCAAAATTATTAAGAGGCAAGATATCTAATCACCTGAGGAGCAAAAATATACGCTAAAGTTCCAAATACAGCACCTCCTAAAACAAAACCAGCAACAAAATCACTGCCACCGCCCCTACTACCATCACTGCATGTAACAGAGAGAAACAAGAGAAGATGATGATGATGAGTTAAATCAGCAAAAGTAGAGGGATACTCGAAACAAATGCTGCCTAAGGGAGGAAAGCATCGACTTCATAAATGTTCAATAGACACAACTAGGGGCTCGGCTCAGCTCAGATAATAAAAATGAGATGGATGCAGTTGGGGTTCAATTCTTCCTAGTTAGAATGGATGTCAGAGATGTAAACTAATTGAGTCAAGAACTCTCTACTATTGACTCCTTAATAAGCACAAGTTGTGAAAGTGAAATGGCCTTAGCTGTGGATAAAAAGTTTTACCCTCGAAATGTGGGCAATCACATGTAACTACCAGTTCAAAATGAGCATATTAGTTTTACTGTCCATAGGCATCACCACTTTAATTGGAGCTAATATTTGTGAGTTTCGCAAATCTACACTTAGGTGATGGACATCATGTCAATGAAATGGTCCTATAACAAACACTACATCAACTAATAAAAAGAATAGAAAGCAAATCCAAAAATCAAGCTAGTATATCTGTTACTACAAGCTACCACACCAATGAAACAGGTAGTAGACGAAATCTCGCCATTTGAAAATACTTTTCATCATAGCAAATCAACAACAGGTCAACAACATGGCCATTTCTTGGCATGAAATACAGGCTTCTGAGTTGTCATATCAAATGACATGGATTTGTTACATTTATAAGACATGAAACAAGAACAAGAACAGCATACTTGTATTCGGCACGAACTGCGAACTTGGGGCTGCTTCCAACTAGGTTTGATTTCCTTCCAATTGCCAATCTCGGTGCTTTGGAAAATGAAATGGATTTTGTCGACCAAAGTTCACGTGGCTTAAGTTGGGATCCTCCACCTACACCCAAACCCAAATAAAACACAAACTCCCACCATTTTCTTCTCTTATACTATAACAGCACTTCAATTCTCATGATCAAGATTTTCAAAACATTACAAGATAATAATACTCCATACAAGATTATTATCTCTTCTCAAAAAAGAAGAAAAAAACTATCAATCATTAACGTTAGAATTGTTTCTAACGAAAGTAGAAAAATCTTGCTTTGTTTTCTGAGGAAATAAATAAATAATCAAGAAAGCCTTTATAAACTAAAAAGAAGAAGAAATTATATACCTGATGAGACTGAAACAGGAGCGAAAGAAGTAGCCATGGAGATCTAGCAGCCTAGAGAGAGACGAAATGCCAATTTTTTTATGTGGGAGATAATGCAGTGTAATTAAGCCCGAAGATGAGGAAATGCTACTAGGTAATATTGTCTCTTGTAGTCCTTGTAATGTACACCAGCTATCCCTTTTTTAAGTTCCTTATTTCCCAATCATATCCTCGTAAGGAATTGTTTTTTTTTTTTTTTTTAATTTTATTTATTTGGTTTCTCATTAAAAGTGTGTTAGGGAATGTTTTTAAAATATATTTAAAAAATATATATATTAAAATAATTTTTTTATTTTTTAAAAATTAATTTTCACATCAAAACATAAAATAAAATAAAAAATTTATTTAGAAAAAAATTAAATTTTCATAAAATGTAATTACAAAAAGCATCTTATACAACAAACAAAAGAAGATATGAGGAGAGATATTTTACTAGTCTGATAATTAATTATCAAGCGATAAACATGGGAAAAAAATTCTATTTTTAAATTTAAATAATTTTTTTTATTTTTAATTGATTTTTCTCTTTGAGATTCCAATATATAAATATTTTTTTATCAAATAATATAAAATTTTATGACTCTACACCATATACATAATATTAACAACACAAGACATGTCATATATTTATAATCTTGTAATGTTTTTTTGTTTTTTCACATGTTGAATGGTAAATAAGATGGAAATTCAAAGTAATACTCAAAAATCCTTTTGACATTTTCATAATTAAAAGAAAAAATTGAAAAGAAAAAATTAAAAAACAAATAAGAGGAAGTATTTTACTCTTTTCAAACACTATCATTGTTGGCTTTATAGAGTAATGGCAGTGTTGTAAAGTAAAGATGATGGGTTTCAAAACCAAACCATCCATATAATTAAGATAGGTCTACAGTTGAGCCCAAAAGGCATATGGCATTGGGTTACCCGCCTCCACTTAATAGAATTATATTCATTTTCTTTTTTTGTTTTGTGTTTTGTGTTTTATGTTTCACAAGAATTATTTACATATAATTCATCTAAAAAATGAACTTGAACTATATCTAAAGCCGAATCCTTGATCACTTGTGCTAACACAAGTGGGTAATTATTTTATTATTGATAACACTATGACTAGACGCGAGGTATAAAAGAGCTCATCGAGGGAAAAATTACAATATTCTTGATTGGTTGATTGAATGTGATGTGTAAAAATACTAATTTTTTTACATGTATTAATTAACTATTTTACACGTATTTTTTAATTTTTAATATATCTTTTGAGTTATATAAATGAATAATTATGAATAGTTATTATATTAAAATATCAATAATTTCATGTAAATTTTGATAAGTTATAATTAAACCCTTTAATTTTGAATTTCTTTTAAAAATAAGTAACATAAAATTGAATTATTTTTTAGTATTTAATTGTTAATTGGTTAGAATGGGAACTCTAAAAAATAATAATCATTGAAAATTTCCATTACTTTATCTAGTGAGGTAGTATATTATTAGAGTTTTAAGCATTTTAGATTTTTGATGTTTAATAAAGTGTCACTAAGTTACTATATAGATTATGAGTGATTTAAAAAGCTTTTCTATATTTATTATAGTTTTAAGTTGTGTATAATTAGGAAATTAATAGAAAAACAAGATTGATTTATTGTTTTTAGTATTTCAATCATTTATATATTTATTTTTATTTTTTTATTCAAGTTGGGTTGAGAATTTCGTATTAGTATCGAGGTATGCTATAATATTAGTGTTTCCAATTAATTTTACTTAGGATTTAATTTATAATAAGACGACAACTATCTCTATCAAACAAGAAGTGAGATTCTAGATCTCAATCCTTAAGGAATGTATATTCTAGGAAACATCACCACGTAGAAAAGGACAAGAGTGTAAGAAAATAAATTGCTAGAATTTAAATACAGGAAAGATGAAGGAAAATCATAAACAAAAACAATCAAGAAAGTAATAAAAACTCTTTGGGGAAAATGAAAAATAAATTGAATTGTAGAAATTGAATATATGAGAATGACCATCACTTGCAATAGTGTAAGACCCAATTTATATTGTTACAAAGTTTGTAGAATAAGTAAATAAGTAATCATAATCTTGTACTGATAATGATATTATTAGATAAAAAGGTTTATTAAATTTTAATACAAATTATAATATTCTTTTAAATTCTAGGCTAATCTGACTTTTGATTAGTTATTCTATTAAGTACTCATGCTATGAATATAACTATATCTTTTAGTTTTATATGCTTGTTTCAACTCTATTTATCAATCGTTTTCTTGTGACTAATCTTGACTTCTGATCATTTGGTTGTTTGCTCCTTCAATACTTATAGTTGATTAAAATCTCTTTCAGCTTGGTTGATTCTTTCGATTCATGATTGATTCCTACTTTATCCCCCTAATAAATCTCAAATTATTATGATCATCAATTGTTTTGCATACTTAAAGAAATTTTATATGAATACTATAAATTTTTATGATCTCAACAAACTCTAGGACTTCTTTGATGACACTCGAGAGGAAGTCCTAGATAAAGTATTACATGGAAAATAATTTAAGCATTTTTGAATCGATTGAGCCTTTCAAGTTTACCTATTTATTATCTTTATCCCTAGTCACCCCTTTTAAGCTTTGTTTAATTATGTTTTAGCCTTATAATTATTTTTTAACAACATATTCCTTACCAAATTTTATCTTAAACACTAATCTTCTTACCCTTCAAGAGAACTAACTTTACACAATTTCATTTCTAGAAAAGTATGTAATTTATGAGAGGTAGAAAGTCTACAAGTAAAAAAAAGCAAAAATAAAAAAAAATATTGTGATCATTTTTTGATATTTTACATGATATGCCTTTTTGATGGGAGAGGGAAAGAGAGGTGTAAAGCTAAAAATAGTATAACAAAAGATGACAAGACTGATAATGGGAGGATTTTTCCTCTTTACTATTATTTGAGATTTTTGTTTTGTTTGAGCCTGAATCTTTGAAAGCATGATAAAGATAAATGTATTTTAAGATTCAAATGATGGAGAAGTCATGTATGTGTTAGAAGTGAGTATGTTCTATTTGTGTTAAAAATTTAGTTCTTTTGCTTTGTTAGAATCCTATCTTTTTTTTGTTGCCCTCATCTTAGTCTTGCATCACAAGTCTAATAAAGATCTATTAATCCTTAGTAATATTTGTGTTTTATGTTAGTGGAGAGTGATTTTAAAAGCAAGCCTATAAAATTTGAAATATCAATGTTTTAACTAGATATCCATTTCATATTTTACTTGTTTACATAAAAATCATCTCGAGAGCTAACAATGAAGTGAGAATGACACTGTCATATGCACGAATTAGAGGATTAATAATTAGGTGAAGTTTAGTTTTGAATTAACTTTTGGAATTGTGTGATATTGAATGATTCCTTTGGATTATAAACTTTAGAAAATCTTTGAGGCAACAAATTTTATAAATTAAACCAAATCTTATTTTTATTTGTTTTTCTCTTTCTTCTTGTTTAAAGACAAACAAGAAGTAGAGGTATTTGATGAGCTTGGTTTTTAAATGATTTTTACTTACTCTTGCTTTTAATTTAAGCTAGTTTATCTTAAATATTTCTATTTTATATAGTTTTTATTTATATGTAAGAAGAAGTCAATTCTTGAAATCATGGACTTTAGAGTGGAAATTCAACATTTAATCTTTGAATTTTAGCTAAACATTATACATAATTTGATTGAGACTCATGGTACTGAGGAAGCCAATTTAGAATGCAATTAAATGAATAAATTCACCTTGAAGAGGTTATGTACATGTTTTGGTGAAGAGAAAAAAGAAAAATGAAATTTTATTGTAAGAATAACAAAATTTCCTTACCATAATTTTTAAAAGCAAGTCTCGGTAACTCAACTACAACTTTCTATACAATTATCCAAATTAAGTGATCTTGGTATTAAAAGAAATATAAGGGGAATACACACACACACACACTTTTATGTTTATTACTTTCTCAAAATAAGTTGATATAATGTATAAAATAATTTAGAATTTGCTACTTTTGAAAAGCAAATCAGGAAAAAAAAAGAATTTTAAGCCAAAGAAAAAGAGAAGATCAAGGGAAGAGACTATCAACCGAGCTAAAAAAAATAGGGGGTTATTTTTACCATTAAAAGAGAATGAGAGAACCAGAAGAAACTAAACATTGTAATAAAATGTTTCTTCAACCAATTCCTAGCAAAAAAGTTTCTGTTATTATTCATTATGAACTGAATTTTATTTTCCAGGGCTTTGATGTAGTCTAAATTTGATTACATAATTTAAATTTCAAGTTTTTTTTTTATATTTAGTGTTTATCCTTAATCTTATTACTTATGATTTTCTGGTCAATTATTATTTGACCTAATAAATCATAATGAGACTGAGAGATAATTTATGATTAAAAGCTTTCAAGACTAAACACTATTAGTTGATAGAAAGGTAAAGATACTTTACCCTTATTAGTGTGGTTTTAGATTAAGAAAAATTCAAAGAACTTAATGAATTTTCAAATAATTAAGTTTAGATAGAGATAGGTTGAATTATTAGGAAAATATATTTTTAATGTTGTTTGAGAGAAAACATTGAATAGTTAAGAGATTTTTTTAATCATCAATACAAAATTTTATAATAAAAAATAATATATTGTGAAAAATTAATTTGGTGAAACCAAAAGCTCTAGATTTATTTGTTTTATTATCTCTACAACCTATAGTTTTATTCCTCTTTTTTTTTATCTACTTGTGTCAAATACTTTAGTTTAATTTAGGTGGTCATCTTTATAAAACTTTAGTTTTATTTCTAAATAGTAATTAATTTAGTAAATTTCAATACTCAATAACATAATTAGTCCTTGTGGGTTAGACACTCTTTTCTTTATGAAAACTTTACTACTTGTGATTTTGTTCACTTGCAAAGATTTGTCACATAACAAACAATTAAAGGCCAAGATTTGGTTGACTTCTTAGTTGGTCACCTACGCATCAACATCGATCATGAGATAGAACAAGACATCAACATCATCATGGTAAAACGTTTTTCATGGTAATTACAATTTGAAGGTTCATAAACAAATAACATGGTTAGTACATGAGTGGTAATATCCCTAGTAGTCATAGAGTGACTTTATCATTTTGGCTTGAATTTCCTAGCATTAATAATCAAGCTGAATACGAGACCATCGTAGGCCTAGAAATACTCCTAGAGTTAGGAACAAAATTAGTTACAATAACAAAAGATATGTTACTTATTATCAACCAGTTAGCTAATGAATACAAGTGTGAACATCCTACCCTAACTCTATACTGTGAAGTAGCAATAAACCTTATCAAAAAGTTTTATGATCTTATTTTTGTTTTTCCAATGACAAGAAATAACACATAAGTCAATGACTTGGCTTAACATGTATCAAGATATAAAATGGCATTTTAATTATCATGACATTTTCCTTATAGGAATGTAATAACTACCAGAGCAACATAGATTTTATGGTCAAAATGCATAAGAAATTAGCAATAGAACAGTTGCTAAAATTTCTTTCCAGGTACAAACAGAAGGCCTTAACAATATTAATGTCTTTGATCCATAAAATGATTAAAGAGAGGAAATGTTTTTTCTTAAAAATACAACACCCTTAAAAAAAATATTAATGTCTTTTAGATTGAAAGTGACTAATCATATCCTATCAACAAATTTATTATAAATGAGACATAAAACTAAAGTCTTAATCAAGTGTTTAGGATAAAAAAAAAAGGAAAAAGCTTTATTAGTCATATCTAAGGTTTATAGAGGAATCTATAGAGCCTATCCATCTAAAATTAAGATAAGATAGCTTATCATGAACCAGACTTTTATTGGTCAAGACTAATAAAGGATTGTATTAGTTATGCATAAGGATATCAAGAATGCTAGTGTTCCAATCCAACATGACTATTACATGAACTCAATACAGTGGATGAACCATAGCCAATTAGAGGTTGGGTAATGAAAATTATAAGTAAAATACACCTACCTTCTTTAAAAAATGATGTCTGTATCCTTATAACTATAAACTATTTCATTAAATGGGTTGAAGATATTCTTTAATCCTTACTCTTATATGTTTTTTTTTTCACGTCTTTCTCGGTTAACATTATTCTTTAATCAATTATGATTGTTTTTAGGAGTATAAACCTATAGATGATTTGCTCCTAAATGATTTTAATGATTGTCTCTTGATTGATCAAACAATAAAAGTTGACCAACAAAAATTTAATCATTAACATTATTGAAGGGGTTAAAATTTGATAGAGAAGAAAATCCAAAGTTCCTGAATAAAATTAAAAATATATATATTAGAATCGATATGAAAGAAGATTTAGAATTAAATTGGTAATAAAAACTTTGACACTATCTTAAAGAAATAGTGGTCATGAATGGTTGATCTAATGGATCAAATTCTTCATCAAAAGTACAAGGCACAAGGTTTTCATTCCATTAGACTCTTGCAGTAATGATAAAACAGGAGGTTTCACTCTCTGTGAGTTTCTTAGGAATATTAGTTTTTAGTGTTTGATTAATAAGTTGAGAATCAATAATTTATATAAGTTCTTTCTCTTTGACACTCTTTATTCAATTGTGATCCATGTCCATTTCATAGCATAGTAACAAATGAATAAGATCATAGTGTTTTAATAAAGAAAAGGATTTCTACAGTATTAGAGACAATATCTCTAGTACTATCATTTATTTCACCATTTTTTTTACTACACTCCTCTGAGAATGAAGGAATTTCTCTTTGCATGGCATCTACCCTTGTAAAGGTGGCTTATATGGGTCTATATCAGCCTTTAATATGAAAGACATATTCTCGAAAGCTTTATCTCTAAAGGCATAGGAGGTGTAACATTAGAAAATAGTGGCTCTGTTTTTTTTTTAATGGCAATGAAGTTTGAT
>Ga0325410_1001347_pt1 | contig 27046 bp, 10 predicted proteins | sample PopdelMetagenome_16_FD_206182 | JGI IMG/M metagenome (GOLD analysis project Ga0325410, IMG submission 206182) | Populus deltoides microbial communities from Bellville, Georgia, United States - Xylem-PdIQD-R3 | ecosystem: Host-associated > Plants > Phyllosphere > Stem > Wood/Secondary xylem...
TGAAGTTGAAAATCTTGGACATATAGTAAGGGGCGGAGACATGACTATATGACTACAGCCTCAAGTTTCTAGATTTTCTTTTTGAAAAATAGCATTTATTTTTTTAAGAAATATTGATGAAAAAAAAAGACATTCAAGCTTGTTGCTATTTCGAATTGTGATTTTTTTTTTAAAGAAATTATGAATGGGCTGCATACAATACAAGGAGAGAAGGGAGGGAGAGAGAAAAGAATTAAAAAAAAAAGATTCTTGAAATACACCGAAACTTTGATTATGACATCACTGGTGCCATCTGAAAAATCTCAACAAGATGAATCCAATGACATCAAGAAAGGTCACTAGTGATGATTCGAGTGTATCATAGCTTGTTGCTCAAATTTGCAATGAATTTCATCTTAAATATTATTTGGAATGATGTAGTAGCAAAAATTTCAGTTTTACCCTGAAAGAAGTCTCAACGATAATTAAGGATATTTTACATTCCCAGACTGAGCTCTTGACCTAGAAAACCAATGTTTTTTCATCATAACAAACCCGTCATAGTAGGCCAGTAGAAATAGATATCATCAAACCATAGCAAACAATAAAAAAAAAATAATGCAACTTACCCAGGTAAAGCATACTAAAGGTCTAATACTTTCCGTTTACGCAACCAGTCCCTTGCCTAAAATCTATAGAAAAAAACGGTTAGGGTTCCTAGTAGTCGTAATACTAGGTGGCGACTCCTTGACCAGCCAAAAAGACCTTCTAAACTCCTGCCTGGGAAAAGTCATCGTGAGGTCGTGCCCCCGCGATTCTAGGGTACAACAACCGGTATTATCAAAAAGATCTCGATGAGATAAATTTAATGACACCAAGAAAGGTCACCAATGGTGATCTTAGTGGGCTACACTTGCTGCTAATGGCAAGTGAGCCAAATGCTACATTTGGACGACAATTGTAACACACTCGGTTCACCGTTGGTAACCTTTCTCAAAGTCATTGGATTCGTCTCGTTGAGATATTTGTGATGGTACTGGTGGTGTCATAACCGAAGTTTTGATGTACCTCCAAGATATTTTTCTCTTCTCTCGTCTCTTCTCATGTGCATCATATTTCATAATTTAAAAAAAAATATATTGTGATTCGAAATAGTAACAAGCTTGGATGTTATTTTTTTCTTTTAATCGCGACATGTAAAAATTATGTTATTTCATCAATTATCATCAATTATTTTTTAAACTGTGCTATTTCATAAATATATTAAATTGTTTTTGCTAATTTTCAAAAATAGCCAGGTTTTTTTTTATAGGAAGGAGGTGAGATCTATTACAGTGTTAGGCACCCTTTAATTTGAAACAAACATCCAACATTCGCGCAGCTCTTATCCATCATTGTTAACTTTATTAAACCTTTCTTTCCATAATTGTACTCCATGTAACTTTAGATCCCATACTTTCATAATTGTGGCTTGAATTCTTGAATTTATTTACATTGAACGGAAAACAAATTTATTCCTATATATGTTTAGCCAAACATAAGGGAACAAGAAATAAACAAGGAAAATCAGTTTTAACTCGTAGAAGGAAGAAAATTATAGGCTTTCACTAATTAATTACTACATATATAATTGTTAAAGTTTCATGGAGATCTTGCACTTGTATGATCAGACAGCAAGTCTCCTTCAACAGTGAGAACGGTGGGACATTGTAAGATTTGCAAGGTAATTATATATATTAATTTAAACAATAAAAAAAATCACATCTAAAAGTCTTCTTTGCCACATTAATTGTTAGTTTTTGTTAAAATTACTTAAACAAAATAGATAAAAATATGGTTGATTAAAAAAAAAACGAAAAATAATTATATTTATTAAATAATATATATGTTCATATCTCTACTAAGAGATTGCTTAGCTAAACTATCTGCGGATGTATCTGCTTCTCCAAGTATATTAGTACAACGTATTTCCCAAAACTCTATCAAGAATTTAAACTAAAGTATGATTAAATATGGTATAAAATTTATTCATTACATATGAATCTCAAATATATATATATAGGATTGTAGAAAGACTTTTTACCCTTACCATACATTGCTTTGATGCTTTTCTTTTCTCAAATTAAAAAAGTAGAATGAATTCTAATAAAGAGATGATGGGAGAAGATATGTGAAAGCTCTATAAATCACTAAATAATATATGATTAACAAAAAAACTAATAATTAATTGTCACACCTTAATTAAGATGTAATATAGTCACCTGGCATAAGTGTTAAATGGGGAAAAAAAAATGCCATGTCATCTCAGCATGTGTTTTATTATATTTTAAGAGATAAGCTAAACAATCCAGACAACCTCAAAACTTTATTTCATTTGAGAATTGGTCATTCGACTTCTACTTTTTAGCTTGACTTTCAATTAGGTATGGTAATTTATTTTGTGTTCATTTTTTTTAGGTTTTCATAATCTTAAAAAAAAATATTCTTGTATTGATTTGGTTTTGGATTTGCAAAAAAAGATTCGATTTGATTGTTGATGAAGAATTAAAAATAAAACGACATAAATTGAAAGTGAGATAGATGAAATGCTAGCCCTTTAATTATTTTAAAGTAAATGAAATTTTTAAGTTTTTTTTTTCAATTTTATACTTTTATATTGTGTTGATTAATGATTTGACTTGATAATTAGGTTTGTGTTACTTTTTTACGGGTTATCATAGTCTTATGAAAATATCTCAATACTGAGTTGATTCTCTTTTTTGAAAAAACAAAAATCACTTTTGTTATTTGTAAAAAAAAAAGAGGGGACCATAATTAAACTCTTGGTAAAATTGCAACCTTATTTTTTAAGAAATTGATGCTAGTGCCATTGAGATTTAAAATTTTATCCAAATTTATTTTTGTCCCTAGAATTTGAAATTTATATAGTTTAGTCCAAAATTTCATTTTATTTATATTTTAGTCTTTGATTTTGAGAAAAAAGGAGAAAGAGAGTTGTAGATTGACCTCATTTCAATAATAAAAAAAGTTTGGTCATGGTATCAACGAGTTTCGTCTAATATTAAGAGTCTCAATGAGGTTTTATTAAACCTTTATCTTGCTTAGAAAAGTGGAGATCATGATTGAGAGATAACTTTATTTTATGGTTTAATTTTGTAACTTTAGATCTTTTTGGGGCTTTTTAAGTTGATTAATTAGTTTTAGAGGTGTTTATTAGGTGTTTTTACGTCAAAATATATTTAAAAATTGATATTTTACCTAACAAATATTACAACCTTGATTTTTCAACCATCTTTGTGGTGATGAGATTCTTGACAGTAAATGACTTATTATCTGTTTTTTTCTTTTTAACAAATAGGCGAATGATGCATTTTAATGATAAAAAAAATAACATGCCCATGGGTATGATCTTGTGCTGCTAGGCCTGGATGTTTGACTTGATTTTTGATGAGCGAGGTATGCTGGCCCTCTCAGCCCTGCACAACATTTTTTTTGCCCCTTTAACCTTTAAGCATAAAAAAAAAAGTGAAGGAAGAGTTTCTAATTAACTTGAAATTTTCAAAAATTTCCAAACTTTTTCTCATCTTAGTTTTAGTGTTTTCATTTCTTTTTATACTTTGATTTTTTTTTCAAATCTGAAATTTAGGTTCATCTTGTTGAGAAATATTTGAGTTATATAATTTTTGGTTCAAAAACCTTACTTAAAAGTACATCTAAATTAAGGTGGTATTGTTGAAATAGTGAGAAACAATAAATTTTTCAAGAACAAATAATTCATCAGTGACAACAACATAATTAAGATTCATTATTTTAAAGTGATTCAATAGGTAAATACTTTTCTTATTTTAATTGAAGCAGATTTTTAAACATGTTTGTCATGAGTTTATAGATTTAAACGTATATAAATTTTAGTTTTTTTTTAAAACATTTTTTTATTTAACATACTTTGTGATGACAAACCACCAATTCATGCTAATAATCTTCCTATAATAAACTAAATATATTTGCATAGTCTTCTATATATATATATAAAACTTTTATCTACGCACCAATCCTAGCAAACACTAATTCAGAAGGCCCTTTCTCACCGAAAAACCTAAAAAAATTACTGCACGGACCATCTTAATAAATGGTAATTTTCTTTACGTAGGTTGCAGAAGCAAAATATTTTACGGAGGTGGTCCAAGTAGTGGAACAGTCTAAATAATTGGGCCCCACGTGTGATGCTACCATACGTTACAGGAGTTTCCATATTAATTCATAAACTTACCTAACCGCCATGCCGTTACGGCCCTAAATTAAATGACAACGTGTGCCCTGTCTTCCCCCTTGTAGTTGGGGAAGGAGGAAAAAATCAAATTACCCATAAATCTTGAAGCCAGATTTGGGAAATTCCTTTCAATTCCCAAATTATTGTCGTCACTTGCCTCTGCGCCATTTGTGTTCATTGTTAAAAAATCCAAAAGAAGTTGTTATAAAGTGAATTTGGTTAGGAACGAGACACCATTGATGGTTGCAAGCACCATCACTAGCTTCTCCCGTAAATAATCCAAATCAAGACTGGTTTTTTAAAATGTTTTTAAATAAAAATATATTTTTTATTTTTTAAAAATTATTTTTGATATCAACACATTAAAATAATTTAAAAACATTAAAAAAATTAATTTTAAATAAAAAACAAAATTTCAAATTTTACCCTACTACCGTTTCGAGGACTAAGCAAAACTCGGTTACTTGAAGAGAGGGAAGATGATACTTGGTTTGGTGGTTTTGTTATTTTTAAATATAAAAGTAATTTACTTATTTATTAGAATTAATTTTTTTATTAATTAGAATAAAAGGTGTAAGTTTTGAAAACAAAACTATAAATACTAAATGTAAAATTTTCAGAAATTATCAAATTAATATAGAGAGTTTATGTCTATTCTTTTTCTATAGAAAGATTCGATAGACTTCCGGGCTAATACTGCAAGGATTGAATTAAAAACTTTACGAGATGAAGGATCTTATTTAATAAAACCAATAGTTTAGAGACCGTCGAATTTCTTAAGGGAGTGTTTGGGGGGGCATGGAGTAAACTCGGTGGCACATGTAACACGCAAAATAATGATGCTTAAAGACCACCTCACACCAAACGGGTACCTGTGAGCTGCCACACCAACCGCACGCTCCTCCTCTAATGAATTCCGTGAAAACCATTTCTAACTTCCACCGTACCAACTCCCTCTTTTTTAACCTCACTCGCAATCAAATCATTACCCCCCCTTTCTCTAACCTTCGCATCCCCACGTGGCTCTCTCTAATTCGCCTGGAATCCGGCGCTTTCTCACAACGGCCTCTTAATCCTCATAACGGCGCCGTCAATCTCCCCGTTACAGATTTCCCGTCGCTGTTAACGGACTCTGGACCACCCACCTAGAAATTTTTAAAAAATAATCAATTCCATCCCTTAAATACCACCAAATCAATCCCCTCCGTCAAGAAACACACCCACACCAACAGCATAATATCAGAGACTGCGAAGCTCTAGCAATACTACTAGTGGCCGTAGAGAGAGCGATTGGAAAACTAGCAATGGTGAAAGATGCTGCTGCTCAAGTTGGGGTGACAAGTAGTAGAGCTTCAGCGCAAGCTTCAAAGAGAAGATCAAGGCATATCAGGATTTCTATTGAATTTAGAAGCAATGTTACTAACCACCGCCGCCGCCGCCGCCAAGACGTTATAATTAGGTCTGAAAATGCAGTTCCATGTAAACCGGATGTTAATTCCGGTGACCGGACGGTGACTGAAGAGAGATGTTCAACTTCAAGCCCTAACTTGGAAGACGATGATGATGATGATGCATTAATGTCTGCTTCTTGTTGTTCTAGTAATGGATCGTGTGATGATGAGAGGATTAAATTCACAGATCTGGAGGTGAGAATTACATCAATTCTCCCTTCTTCAATTCTTGAATTAATTTTCGGTTTCTTTTGTATTTAATATATGTATTAATTATTATTTGCAGGAAGGGAGTGTTGAAGCTGAAACGTCAATGTATTATAGTGGTAGAAGTGGAGAAAGGTTTGTTTACTGCGCTATTTATTTTCGCAACAAATATATTTTCGAAAATCATTTTAAAATTTGTTTAGTTTCAAATTCCTTCTCTCTAAGTTGGTGTGGTATTTATATACGTAAGGTCTCTTAATTTTCATCTTCCTTTTATTGGCTGCTGAATTTATAGAGAGACAACACCGACTTCTAGCGATCTTGGAGAGGAGTCGACCTCAGAGAACATGGATTCAACGGCAAACCCACCATTGAAGAAGCCGAATCCTCATCAAAGATCAACGCCTGCGGCGGGGCTGATAAGGATAACAGATGAAGAGATTGAAAAGTTCTTCGGCGAAATACAGAAAAACATTCCACAATGCTTCACAGACAAGTAAGGAGAAGAGATATTGTGCATGCGCATGAAAACAAATCTATTCTAAGAAAATTTGGCTGTAAACTAAATGGGATTAAATTTGTTTAATTTATGTTGTTGTCCGTGGCAGGTATAACTTTGATTTTGACAAAGATGAGCCGTTGGAAGGACGTTATGAATGGGCTAGATTAAATCCATGAAGAAAAAAGAAGAAATTAACAATGGCGTTTGTTTAGGTCATGATCATAAATAATATGATCCCCTACTCTGGATTTATTAAATTTACAATTACTAATTTAGAACTACTCCACTCCTCAGTTAGGAAGATTTTTTTTTATAAAAAAACTCCATCTTTGTTGTTCTATGTACAGTCTCTTCTCTATGTTTATTAGAAGCTCAGTTTCATCTGTCTTTGTACTATACGGTACTGGTAGTAGTGATCATAACAAGGAGAAGCTTCTTTCCTGTTTTTCTTCTGCTGCAAGGAAAAAAAGAAGAAAATTTGCAGAGTTTGATAGAAGAGACCCACCACCTGGGGAGGAGCACAGAGTGTAAATAATCAAGCTGATTGTATTAGATTCTTATTATTTCTGGGCAACCATCTATCCACTTCCTGGAAAGTCTGATACTTTCTTCTCTTTGGGGTACCACAAATTTTTCAGCTTTTTCAGCAAGAAATTGAAAAAATGATTTCTTTCTTTGTCGTTATTCATTTAATTTAATTCTGATTTATGTGTTTTACAATGATAAAATTCTTTTAAAAAAATAAAAAGAAATTACAAAAAGAAAAGTATGATAGAGACATCATGAGAGAGAGGGTGATGATGGTGTGGTAATTTGGTGGGCTGGGATAAGAGGCGGCAAAGTGCACGCACCATTCCATGGAAGTTACCAACATGAGGTCAAGTACAGAAAGTTTATCTTGTGTTTTGTTTTGATTATTTTTTTGTTCTAAATTAATTTTTTTATTACTTTTTCATTATTAGAAAGTTCTTGTGAGGACATGTGGTGTGAAAGAAAATATAGGAGTCTTTGATTATAAGAAAATAAAATAAAAATGCAAGTGTGAAAGCAAATTTATAAATCAATAATTGTTGTTCTCAAAAAAAAAAAACATAATAATAAGAATAAAAGTATATACATGGTAATATAGATATTTAGTAAATAAAACTTTTATTTACTAAATAAAAGTATAGTCTCATCTATACAATATACTTAAATAACTACTAAGAGAAGTATTCAATAAAAATTAAGTAACTATCTTTTAAAGTAAATAAAACTTTTATTTAAGTAAAGTCTTATCCATATCATATACCTCAAGAATTAATAAGAGATGTATATAATAAGAATAATGATAAACTAAAATTTAATGAGCATAAAAGACCCTGAAAACCCATGGTCTCAGGTAATATGCTTGGACCCAAAGCCATAAGCTAAGTTAAGGGAAGAGCCCACCTCCCTTGGACTCAGCGTAGGAGAAGAGCTCAACTTCACAACCTTCTAAGGAAGGGATGAGATTAGTCTTCCTAGTGCGATTGCACAATTTACCTTAAAATGGATGAATTTAAAGCTCTTTAGTGCAATTGCATAACTCTCCAAAGATAAAATTGACACGAAGGCTCTCTACGAAAATAGCCCTATAACTCTTCAAGGGATGAACTTAGACTCCTTAGTGTAATAACACCACTCTCCAAGGAACCCACAGTCACTTAGAAATTTTCTAAGTATGGGCTTTATCCTTTAATGAGAGTCCTCCAAAGAGAGTTAAGTTTCTCCAATGAGTTCAGAGATGTGAGTTCCTCCAAAAGAAATTTCTCCAAATAAAGTTCTTCTAAAGGGAGTTGAGTTTTTCAAATGAGTTCAGAGATGAGAATTCTTTCAATGTAACTTAGTTTATTCTCTTTGAAATTTTCCATCTTTTTAGAATGTACGTAAATAAATAATGAGTAAAATCTTAGGCTGTTTGGTTATTGATTTGTGAATATATGATGTTTTAATCTAATGATATCATAGTCTTTTAAAATCCAAAATTTGTATTATAATCCATTAATTTGTAGTATAGGTGAGCAATTATTCACATGAGGACTAACAAAACATATAAAAAATGAAAACGTTGATGGAAATGTTGATATAATATTCTTCCCAATGCCAATGAAATATTTTGCCAGCAATTTCTTTGGTGTTTTCTAATGTCGATAGAACTGTCGAAAAAATAGAAAACCTTAATAAGAAAATCTTTAAGATAGCATTCCATCGCCTATTTCATAAACATGAGGGATAAATAGATTGAATTTTCATTATATGCCAATAGAATATTTTGTCGATATTTTTTAATTTTCTAGTAATGTTTCCATTTGTGGTTTGATTTTTCCTTATTTCTTAAACAACATTTGCCTTAGAAGGACATATGCTAGTACTTCACTAGGTGACAAGCTAGTTTCTTAATGGATTGTTTAAAATGATAAATTAGTCACAAGCAAAGGACCAAGAACATTTGCAAAGTTTTTCTCCCCGATGGTTGATGGCATGTCAGTGTATATTTACAACATGCTTGAACTGTTAGGTAGGAAGGTGTAAAAAATACAATAACTATCAAACACAATCTTCCCTAATAAATTATCAAACTAAGCAAGTTATCTCAATAAATCAATACCAAGAATTTTATGTTAAAAATCTTGATGTGGGAAAATACTACCTTTTTTTTTGTGTATTTCAGCTCACTCACTTGAAAATAAACCAAAGTTGGCTTTTTATACCTAGCCACCTATATGACATAAAAAGACTCTTTCAATGTACAAGCACAATCTATTAAACACAATCTTCCGTTAAGACTAATGAGGAACTTTTCATCTAAATAATGCTAAATAGATTACACACACATGTAAGTTTTCATTATTGAAAGATTTAAGTAGCAAATTCATATAAATAGTGCACACCAATGAGATAGGAGAAATTCTATACACAAACATTTTTTTTTAAAAAAAAATTAATGAACAATACATTAAAATAACTTAAAAAAAAACATCAAAAGATAAAAAAAAAAAAAAAAACTACATAGAGAGGTTGCCATTCCATTTTGCTATCTATTTTCCTGAAATTCGCTCTATTGAAGAAAGATGCCTAATCTATTGTCCTCAATGGTTAAGCCATCCAAATACCTATAAGAAAACAATGAACATAATTCAAAAATTAAAATATATCATCAAACATATTTTTAATTATTTATTAAGAATAAATTACAATTAACCCTCTAACTCACAATACTTCATCACTTACCCACTTTAATTATTGCTAGCAGCAACAATATCATTATCATAACAATAACCATTACCACACCATTATACCACCGTCGACTCCACCACCACAACATTGTCAACTACACCATCACTACTATCTTTTGTCAATATAATCATAATTTTATCACTATCGTATCATAATTTTTCAACACCTCCATCATCAAAATAACAACCATCACCTCACTGCCACCGCCACTAGTTGCTACATCATAACCATTATCAATATCACCATTACCATAACAATCATTATCACCATCATCATTATCACTAATACTATTACTATTACTACCATAACTATCACTACAAATGTTATTATCATAACTACTACCATCATCATCACTATCTCTATTATAAATATTATAAATTTTCATATTATACTATCATTAGTAAATAATAACATCAATTAATACTCTAATTGTTATTAATTATTTATCAATTATTCATTATTTTTTCAATTCAAACTTATTAAGTCTAAATTAATACCTTTAATTATTATCAATCCCGCACGAAATTAATATTTTTTAAATTTTCAACTTAACCATAAAATTAACATAAAACAATCGGTAACCATTAAATTACTCATTATTCCTTCAATTTTAACACATCTAAGTTACAAAGTCAAATTTAATTTTATCAAGTGACAAATTAAATTCATTTTCCCCAAATCCTGAATAAACCCTAAAATACAAATCATATATTAATATAATAAAATTATCATTATAAAAAAAACTAAAACACTTAAATATACAAGCAAATTACAAAAATTACAAACAAATTTTAATAAATTAACTTTAAATATAAATAGGAGGTGGAGTGAAACATGACAAGAAATAAAACCAATGGAGGGAAGTTATGTTGACGCCATTGGGTTGGGTAGAAGGATTTTACAAGGGGTTGTAAAGAATTTGAAGAAATAGGGTTAAAGTTTGAATTGAAATCAAACAAAAAGAAGAAATGAGGGAGAAGAGATAACTATGAGGTTTTAAATCCTTTTAAAATCATTGATGAAATTTTTATAAGTAATTTGACACGACAAAAATGTTGATGAAATTTTATTATTATTAATTTTTTATTAAGTCACTGTTTTCATAAAAAATTACTAATGAAAATTTGTTGTTGCAATTTTCATCTATAAACAATGAGAGAATATTTTTCTTCGATGTTTATTTTGTTTTTTTATTATTATTTATCAATTTTCGAGTAGTAAAAATATGAGTATTTTTTATGAGAATCATAATTTTATTAAATTAAAAGCCACCAAGTAACTAGCTTGGATGAGTTACAATGCTTACTATAAGAAAACTAAAAACAAGCTAACAATTCATCTTCTCTAGGAATATCATTCCTAACAAGACTATAAGCAACATAATTAGTATCTGTGTACATCCTTGTAGGCAACAAATTTCATTCTAAAGCTTTCATAGTCTATCTTCTACACCCATCGCTATCCAACTAATAGCATTCTTAGAATCTGATTGAATAACCACATTCACATCTCTTCGTGTAGAATAACTCATAGTAAATTGAAGAGCTCTTTGAATAGCTAAATCTTTTGCCTCATTCAATTTATGAATACCCGTCGGTGCTGAAAAATGTAAATAAAACACCCCCTAGATCCCTTAGAACCGTACCAATCTTAGACAAGTCTAGCCTTTCCAAAGAAGAACATTATGTGTTCTATTTCAAAGTGCTAATTCTGGTGCTTTCTATGGAAAAGGAGGCCGAATTCTACATCTATTACTCCATTTCTTAATACCATAACTACTATGAAGCAAACCAGTCTCTGTGTAAACAAAATGTTCATATATAAACCTCAAAGTCTTTGGTGGAGCTAAGACTTTCAAGTCGAATCCTCTTTTGGATTGTGAATCCAGATCTATTTATCTCACACATTCTGACATAAAATAACTTTGGAAATCATCTCAAGTTAAGCAGCAGCTTTTTGAATCTCCTAGCCTTTAAGTTCTGTTCTCCAATATAAAACGCCAAATCTAAGCTTTGTCATTCCACTCTTCCATATCGAAAACTTTGCATACTTTATTTACAGTCAACTAAGCCACTTATCAGTCCAAAACATAACGGAAGTGCCATCACGAACACTAAACCAAACTCCATATTTGATAGCATTTGAACAATTCGATAAGCTAGAGTACACTGACATATGTCTTTTTAGTGAGTAATAATTAGCCTAAAAATTATGGAATACCATTTACATAGGTTGACTAATGCTTCTGTAGGATAAACTCTTGCCAACTAGTTGCAATATCAAAGAGAAGTGCTCTACTTTTTTGAAATTATAGAGCCTCAACCTATACCTCGTTCGTACTTTCTTTTCTTTTTGATATTGCAACTATATTCCAAGCCATTTTATAGATTTTTTATTTTTCTACTACACCATACCATAAAAATCTTCTCTACAAAGAAACTAACTTTTTGGCCACTCCATTCGACGTTTTAAAAAGATATAGGTAATAGATAGGAATGCTACTAAGAACCATTTTGATGAGGGAAATCCTCTTCTTAAGAAACAACTTTCCTTTGCAAGTAAGAAGCTGATTTCTGACATTATCTAACACGGGCTTCTTTGTAGAATTCAGCTGGGACTAGCCCCTAAAGGCAAGCCAATGTACTTGAATGGAAGGCAATCAAATATACATCCCATATGTCCATCTATGACAGTAGTATTCTTATTACTAATATTGACCCTAATTAATGAGTTCATGTGAAAATTCAATTTTAAACCCGAGCAAAATTTGAACCATCTCAAAACTTGCTTAACATTTATTAACATATTAAAATGAAATAAAACAAAGCGATTAATCTTTGCGCATTAAGATTTAGTTTAAAACAGTGAAATGTTTATTTTTTTCCTTCTTAAAAAAATAACCCAACTATGAGGGTAATAAGATCTTTTCCATATGATATATTGGTTATTTTCAAATATATTTGGACAAATTGATTTTATTATATTTTTTTTAGCATAGTAAAATGATTTAATTACCTTTAAAAGTAAAAAACAAATATTAAACATGTAAAAATGGGCTTTTACATCTTTTTATTTTTCTTAAATATAATGAAATGATTGAATTAACCTTAAATCTTACGCTCTCTAAAAGCATTTTCATCTTTTAATCATGGTATTTTTTTTTGTTAAAATCAAATTCACTTAGGCGCTATTTAGTAATTTAACAAATATAAATATTATTAAGAAAATAATCGACATATGTGTTACAGATGTTAGTTCGTTGGCTACCCCAGAGCCTTTTTAGAGGTGTGTGCTACTCTGTTCAGTAATCAAACATCGTATTCAACAACAACATTTGATTCATCTATCTAATTACCATTTCAACACCCTTATATATGTCTCAGATGTTATAGATTTTTTTTGCTTTATTAAGAACACTTCATCCCGTTAGCATTTTTTCATGTTTGAAAAAAATCAAGCAATCTATCTAATTATATATAATCTAAAGGACAAAAAATAATAGTATCATCAACGCATTGAATGTTACTGATTGATAAAATACCTCCTAAATGAAACCCACTAAGTAGGGCTTGAGAAACAGCTCTACAAAGTAAATAAGAAATGTGACAGAGGCCACATTGCTGAATACCTTTTCCCATGACAAACCTAGATGAAAGGGATCTAATTATCAGAATAGCCATTCTTGTAGTTGAAATACATTGTTTTATCCATAGCTGCCAAGTCTTGTTGAACCCTATATGATCCAAAATCCACAGGATGTAGTGCCATAAGATGGAGTCAAAAACCTTCTGAAAATCTATTTTGGAACTGTCACAACTCCACATAACATCCTTAACCTCTTCTATAGTCACCATTTTCTCCATTTCTACAGTCGATTCTATGTTTAGTCTCTTGAGATCTCCCCCACTTAAATTTGGTCTATCCCAAGTAGAGTCTTGGAATAAATTTGGAGAAGTGACAGACAACTTCTGCTTTGATAGTATCAAGCTCAGAAAAGGTATTGTTAGCAGTAACAATCTTAACTATCTTATTTTTTCTTCCTCTAACTGAAGTTGTTATATGAAAGAACTTGGTATTTCTTTCACCGAACTTACATTATTTGATCCTCGATTTCTTTCCTCAAAGAGATTCGAGCTTCTTACTAGTCTCCTATAAATTGGACTATGAATTGGACAGGTCTGCTAACTTAGAGCTTGAAAGGGCTAGAGTTTCCTTAATGAGCTCTAGGGAGTTAATCTGTCACTTCATGCTATAAAGCTAAGTGTTAAGGTTCCTAGAGACTTGAGAATTTCACTCTTTTAATTCAGTCCACAGAAAACTCCATGTTTCGATGATTCTGATACTGTTTAACTCACATTGACAAATTTCCTAGCACATATTTTCTAAAAGACCTTAGAAACAACGAATAGGACCACCAACAGTAGTCCGGAAATATATTATAAAAGGCTTCCAACCTTATCAAAGAGAATCCCACCTAATAAGATGGGATAATAATCCAAAAGGTTCCTGCATATACATATAAGAGTGGAGTTTTATAATTTGAAAGACTATGCAAGACTAACAAAAACAAGATTAATCCGACTTACAAGACTATGCACATACTGTATTGCTACACCCCAACAGAGGCAACTTCTTTTTGCAAACAACAAATAAATCTCTAACACCGCTACAGTTTATTTGCCCTCTTCCTCGTTCTCTAGCCAGTAGAGTTTTATTGAGATCACTATGTGGGATCCATAGGTCATCAAAATCATGTTTCAGCAGAGAAAGTTCCTCATATAAAGGCTTCCTTTCATTTGCAACACAATCAACATAAATAGAGATTACAACAAAATGAAAATCATGCTCGAAAAAGTAACCCAAAAGAGCTATTCAACTTTTGCTACATTCAATATTAGTGATCTTGAAAGTGGCATTATTTCATATAACTAATAAACCCTGTAGATGTTCTTTCAGAACTATCATAATTTCACTTTATCTTCTGCCCATAAATTATTAACCAAAAAATCCTGACACATAGACAACTTCGTCTCAAGAATATTAAAAAAAAAAATCTTATTTGATGAGCATTGATTATATTCCTAACTGTCTTTCTCTTACATAATCTTTATATCCCTCCACAAAAAAAAATCCATAATGATAAAGAAAAAAAACCTGACCTTGAAACATTTTGATTGCAGCTTTCAAAGAGCTTCATTCCTTTTCGTATCTTCCCGTTCAATTTTCCTTTCAATTAGTAATAGCTTCATCCATTAATTCATCAGATGTCAGCATAAGTCTCTATAATACTGCCTCGAACATTGAGGACTTTAACATTATGCTATCTCCTTCTGCTTGGTGCATAGTTATGCTTCGATAAGTCCATTAACTTAGCTAAATCATGCATCCACTAGATCCTGTGATGACCAACTTGGCCTAGGGTGAGAATCTATAACCTTAATCCTCATAGTTAGTTACTGGACAAGATAATGTATCAGTTATCATCACATCATTTAAATTTAAGCATCCATCTGTGAAATACTTTATCTTCAAGAACATAATTTCATTGTTAGCAACTTGTATGCTACTACTTGTTAGGACTAATAGCTTATCAATCATCCAAATAGCATTGTGTTTATACAAAAAATAAACATATAATTGTCAAATAAATAGGAATAATTATTGTTTGTTTCTGTACAGGAAAAGGAAGGATGAAGTCGATCATGAATAATGGAATCAATCAAGCTTAAAGAGTCTTAATCAACCGAAAGAACTAAGAAGAAGTAGAGTCTCGATCATAAAAAAAACAACTGACCATTAAAGTATAAGTAAACGCAAGTAACTAGAAGGTTAAGTCCTACTTAGAATACAAGTTCTTAACAAGTTAAACTACCAGGTGGTTTAGCTTAGTTATGCTTTATGAAATTATCAATAAAAGAGAAGTTTGGTTTGCCAGATAGTGTATCATATAATCTCTTTATTTGATATTAGTAAGTCTGTATAAGGTGAAATTCAAGTATTTACATAAAAATCTAACTCTATAACAATATAAATAGACCATATCAACTATTGTGAAATATGTCCAATCATATATATTTAAATTTCTGCAATTTATTCTTCTTTTTAACTAGAGGGTTTTTATTTATTTTACTGCTTTATGTGCTCCTTTTTTTATTGCTTTTTTTTTTATTTCATGCATTTTAAGACTCATATAACCCTAAAGCTTTTCCACAACGATGATTTTTAGCTTAGATAATCCTTTTTTAAGGTATGAGATATGTAATCCCATGTTGTAGTATAGAGGTAGTTGTCACTCATGACAGGTTTAATCCTAAGTAAATTTAATAGGCAACATATATATTGTCATGTCTAGTGGGATACTATTCTACATATATTATAGAAACCAATAGTTATGTCATTTTCTCAAATAGCATCACTTTTACTAATTACTAATGAGTGCATTGATGTTTTCATACCTCCAACACATCATCATGACTATCCTTTGAAGGGGCCTGATATCATGATTAGATGGTTAAAATTTGTTTCTCCACACTCTAGTGATAGCTTTTTCTAAACTCAATAAGACTATGTAAGCTATGGTAGTTTAACTTAATCAAATTTAGAATAAATTATGGAAAATAGATTTGGAACTTCATGGACCATCATTTGGGGGTAAATCCTATGATATTTTACAATAACAAACACTTTAATGAAATTTTTTTGGAAGTACTCAGCCTTAACCTGGATACCATATACCCCTATAAAAAGTTCCATAATAAGCTCATCCTAATTTGGATATGAACACTTATGAGATACCATTTACCCCACGAGTATATAAAACATCCCATGTAGATAAATATGACCCAACCATTTTGTCTATGACCAGCTCAACCTATAATTGGAAAGATCATCGCTAATAAAGTACCTTTTATCAAGGCAATCTCAATCTTTCTATACCCTGGGGACTTGTTACCCATCACTAAGTAAGCAAAACATGCACATTTTGCCACAAAAATAAGGTTACAATGGCCCATTCAATGCTTGATGCAAACTATGATAAAGAGTTTGAAGAAAAACAATAACAACTAATATTGGTTATAAAATTTAAAGTGATTAATGAAAATAAAATATATCCAAACTCTTTTCCTAAGGAAGCCATGATGGTGGTTATCCCTAAGGTAGAAATATTCCTTGGTAATGGAGAAATAGAATAGACAATGCTTGATCGACCATGATAAAGGTTGGAGTTGGTAACGAGTGCTGCTATAAATAAGAGGTATATTGATCATGTTAAGGTCAAAGTATTAGCATAATAAAATTATTATAAACTTCTCTATAAAGTATACAAGTGTCTTATTTTTCACATAATTCTATTAGATAGGGAAAAATTAGGGGTGGAAAAACCACAAAGATTGGCACGTAGATAGGGAAAAATTAGGGGTGGAAAAACTACAAAGATTGGCACGCAGTGGAAGATGAAGCCTTTTAGATCTAAAAGCCTTTTAACAAGGAATGATATAAATAATAGCCTTTTAAACCTAAAAAGCCTTTTAACAAGAATACTAATAGAATTAGAGGGTGTTTGGGTCGCGTTTCTAAAAATTTTGATTTTTGTTTTACTTCAAATAATTTTTTTTATGTTTTCAGATTGTTTTGATGTGCTGATGTCAAAAATAATTTTTAAAAAATAAAAAAACTTCATTTTAATGCATTTCTAAGTGAAAATCATTTTGAACCGCCACCGCCACCACAATTTCAAACAGACCCTAGGTGTTAGGTGACCAGATTTGTGATAATGGGAGCTAGATTGGTGACAAAATAGGGGGAGGGTGTTGTTTTTTGCATAAAGAAAAGGAAAGAAGATGAAGAAATAGGGGAGAGGGAAAAAGGAGTCATGCTCATGGATATAACTTCAATATTACCGATAGATTCCCCGATGGGAATTAACGACGGTAAATTATCATTAGTAATTTCATCGAAAATATTGACATATCATATTTGTTGATGAAATTAACGAGGAAATACATGCCCAATATTTTCTTAATTATTTGAATTCTACTAGTAATTCCCTTAATATTCACCGATGAATATATTACTTTACTTTCATTTATGGGGGGGTGTTACTTTCTTTTAAAAGCAAAGTATCTTCCAAATATTTTGATTTTGAAACACATCTGCCCTTAATCAAGCACTACTTTTTTAACCTAAAATAAGAGTTTTCTTTTAAAAACACAATAACACTAAACAAACATAAATTGTTCATATTAAAAAAATAATGAAAGAAATATATGAGAAAACAACCATTTCTAATTTTGGACCATGTCATTTTATCTAAAAATAAATTTGTAGACCAACTCTCAATTTAATCAGGAGCATAAAATTCATAGCAATGCAGGTTTATTAAGTCAAATAACCATGATTAAAATTATTGATAAACACGCAAGTTGTTGTGGTTTTGATACAATTAGTTCTGATCAGTTAGTTGTGAATTTGCCACAACTACATTATGTAGGTAGCCTTGTAGGGATGTTTATAGATCGATGGGCCAAGGCTAAGCTGAAGAAGAGGTTGCGTCATATACAGTAATTATCTTGATGAAACAATTCATAACTTTTATCCTACTATTAAATCATGTTTAAATTTTTTGAGGAGGTTTCCAAGTCCTAGTTCTTTATGGAGTAGACTGATTATTTGAAAGGCCTCCAAATTAGGCTTGAAATGTATTATTTAGGCTAGCTTTGTTATTTTCCTCTTTATTTTTGAATTTCCTTGTTTGTTTAAGAATTTTATTGTTTTTCTTTTATTTTCATGTTTTCTAGTTGGTTTAGGTCGGATTTTAGATTTATTTAAAGATTTATAAACTTTTTAGAAAAAGAAATAACTCAAAAAGAAAATATTTAATAATAATATTTTAAATTAGAGCTTTTGTATAGTAACACTATTCATTATAATTATATATTACTTGTGTTTGTTGTTTTATATATATATAGATATATTGTTTCTAAATGCATCAGGTTTTTAAAAGTTTTAATATTTATATATGGAATAGTTGCCACGGCATATGTTAAGATGGCTTTAAAGGTGGGGGATAAAAAAGCAAGTCAAACTTTTTACTTGACAAGCATCTTTTAATTATATACATGAAAGAAGATTAATAAGCTTTGGTAATAGGCTATGAGTATGTTTAACATAACGCAAGAAAAAATATTTTTTATTTTAAATAATAATTTAAAAGATATTTTTTATTAGTAACTTATGACATATAATTATTTTGAAGAAGGAAGGGAGTATATGTTATATATAGTTCTTTAATCAAAAGTTAAAAATTAACAAGCTATGCTTTAACAACAATAATGTTTATACTTTCAAGATGGAAAGACTTTCTTTTGCTCTTTTTCTCTTGAAAATATAATTTATTTCTTCTTTATGTTGCAAAAAGAAAATAATTGTAATCATAATGAATATATTCATAATTATTTTCAACAAATAAACACATTTTTTTAAAAGTTTTTTATTTGAAAAAAAAGAGGAAAGAATGGCAATCAAAAAAGAAAATAGTTTTCTTCAGTCAACAAATATTTTAGAATCACCAAAACTAAGGTCGGCCAGGTGTTAATGGCTAGCCGATAATACATAGCAAGCGTGCCACTCATGGCGATGGCCTTAACGTCATTGATTGCTTCATTCACCCTAAGCTAAAAAAACCATAAAAACTGCAGCAAGTTTCTCCTTTTTCGTTTGGAATTTGACTTATTTGGGTGTTTGATCATTTTGAGTTTTGTGTCCTTTTCTCTCTTTTTTTCGTCTCCTCTTGCAACCAACCTTCATCTTCCTATCTCTATAATTTCTAATACAGTAGTAGTCTTGTGGTGTGGTTGTAAATGTCGTTTAACTACTATAATTAACTTGAACCAAGATTTTGTTTGTTTCCTTTGCAATTCCTTTTCTTTTGGTTAAAATCACATCTTATTGGTTTGCTTTTCTATTTCCATGGTCAAACAATCTCCATGGTTGGTTAAGGATTCCATATGTGGTTTTTGCCGTCTGCTTTGCTTTCCTCCTGGAAGTTCAATTAAAAAAAAACTTTTAATGAGTATATAGGATGAATTATGTCATTTCTCAATGATGCTTGGTTATGGAAAATCAATGCCAACAAAATATTATGTTCAATAGAAACAACACATCATAAATAAAATGATATAGCGATAGATATTTAATGAAATGAAATTATCTCATTATTGTTATTCAGCGTTATTATTATTTTTTTTTGAAAAACATGAATTTTATTAATCAACTTATTTAGCTATTAAAAGCATGATTAAACAGGAGTAGAAAAATAACTAAGGACAAGCCAAAATATTTATAAACTAAACATAAACTAGGTTGATTTCTCTATTAACTTATTAAAAGCAGACAAATCAAACAAAATATAAATATATTAAAGAGGACTATAACCAGGCAATCAAATCAGCCTCTTTATAAACTCTTTGATAAATTATTTGTTAGATGGTTACTTTCTTTATGAATATATGCAAGATTCACAAGGAAAAACACAAGATAGACATTGGAGATAGAATTGAAATCACTTTGTAACCACCATGACCTCATGACATTGCTTCCTCTTATCAAAGTAATTGCATTGAATGAATCGGACTCCATAATCCAATTCTTTGAAGATGCATAACCACAATCAATATTTTCAAAATAAGAGTTTTTTAAATTTTCAAAACCTCAGCTTTATTGGATTCCTTAGTACCTATGGAACAAGAAAAGATACAAAGGAATTTTCTTTCATAGTCCTTTAAAACACCCCTAATTCCTGAGGATCCAAGCCTGTGATTTGCATATGTATCTACATTCCACTTAAGCATATCTTGAGGAGAAGGAATCCATGGTGATTCACTACGTACTCTTGCCTTGTTAGTCCATATAAAAAAACATTTTGGTGATCTTAGTAAGTCTATCCTAGTATACTAAAAGCTCACATCATAGCATTTTTCCCAAGTTGTGAACTCTATGGAAAAGTGAGTAATATATATCATCCTAATTGGTTTCCAGCATTGCAAAAGCAATATGTTTCTTTGCATTAATCCCAAGATCATTACATGCCACTCTAACTAAAATTCATCCAAAAACTTTGGTAAAATCCATTATTATCCTAACCAAGCCACCACTTGTGACCATAACTGTCATACCATCATACAATAAAGAAAAACATGTTTTGTAGTCTCAATCTTTTTTTACATAAAAGGCAACTTTAATCATTCCCATGAAAAATACATCGTGTATGGAGAAAAACTTTTATTGGTAGTTTATTTAGAATGGCGAGACAGAGATTAAACTCAACCTTATAAGAAGTGGAAGAGGATCATATATCTTACTAAAATGGTTTATCTCCTGGTAGAAGAATGATCTCAAGAAATCTTAAACAACTTTTCACTAAAAAAAACCTTTTAGATATGGTCTCTAAATCTTTTTATCAATGACATTTTGACTTCAAGAAATCCTAGATTTGCAAAAGTTCCCTTTTCCTTTTTCCAATCCCATTGTCTCCTTCTCCACGAAAATCCATTCCATATTCCCATCTATGAGATTAAAGTATTTGTATTTGCACACACAACATAAAGCCTAGGAAATATGTATTTAAGAACATGATCTCCTAGCCATTTTAAAGTTCAAAATGAAGTTCGAGCCTTATTTTCTGAAATAGCATTTTGTAAGAAAATATAATAGTCTTCCACGCTATTGCAAATAGCACAGTATCATTCTAAATATCTGAAAGAGCTCTTGTAAATTGTAGAACCACTCCAATATTGTTAGGCTAATATTTCACATCCAAAAAAGTCTTTTAAGCTATTTAAATATCATTATTGTACCACTATAACATTTAAACATCATTGCTTTATGTTTTTCTATAATAGACCCAATTCCTAATATCCCTCCAACTTTTGACCTAGCTAGGAAATTCCAAACCACCTTACAAATAGATTGTTTATTCATATCTCTACTCCTTAAGAATCATCTTTGTATAGAAATAATCTTCTTAGCTACACTAGATGGAATTTTAAACAAAGACATATCTGATTTTAACAAACAAAGCCTTCCACCTACCGAAAGAATCCTATCTTTCCACATCCTGGGATAAGATTTAATCTTTTCCAGAACTGGTTTCCAAGTGGAACATAGTCTTAGATTTTCTCCTAGAGGAATCCTCAAGTAATTAATAAGAAAACAACTTGATTTACATCTTAAAGAGTCAATCACTCTTTTAGTAAATTCCAAATCAACATTGATACCAATTAAAATAATCTTATGAAAGTTAACTTTCAAACTTAAGCATAGCCAAAATCAATTAAGAATGATTTTAATATTCTTAAGAGTTTCCATGTCATTCAGATAAAATATCACCGTATCATTGGCATATGGAAATAGAGTTACTATTTGAGAAGATATATTAACTTCTGAATAGAGGTCACTCTCTCTTGTTTTACCAAAAAAGATTGTTAACCCTTCTACAACTATATTAAATAGGGAGGATGACAAAAGATCCCCTTGTCGAATACCTTTCTTCATGTGAAACTCATTAGATAGCAAGTCATTGATAAGTATAAAATGATAAGTCATCGATATACATTTCTAGATCCAAGAGATCCATTTATCTATAAAACTCATATAACTCATAACCTCACAAATAAAATCCCAAAGAACCAAGTCAAAAGCCTTTTGAAATTCTACTTTAAAGAGAAAACCTTGAACATGTTGCCTTCTTATACTATCTATAATTTGCTAATAAAAAATAATCAAGGATATGCATCTCTAAGATGAAAACAGACTGAGATTCACTTATCAACTCATTAATAACTTGTTTAATTCTCAAGGACATGATCTTAGCAATGATCTTATAAATCTCATTCACGAGACTATAGGCCTGGATTATATGAACTTATTAGCCAATTTGATCTTCAAAATTAATATCAAATAAAAATTATTAATCTCTTTTCAACATTTTACTGGTTTTGAAAAAAATCTTAAAATCATCAAAAAAATATCTCATCTCCTATAAGTGTCCATGCATTTTTATATATGTTAAAAGTAAAATCATCAGGTTCTGGAGCTTTAGACCTTTCGCAGCTTCACACTGCTTTTTTTACTTCCTTCAAAGTAATCTCTCTATCCAACCAAACTGAAGAGTCAATACTTAAAGACTTAAAGCATGTACTTCGCATATACATCTTAAGAGCAATGTCAATACTGAATAGATTGGAGAAGACATTTACGACCTAAGATTTGATCTCTAAAGGACCAGTGATAACATTTCTATCAATAAAAATTGAATCAATGAAGTTCTTCATGTTAGAAAGAGAAGTCGAGAGATGAAAGAATCTGGTATTCCTATCACCCAACGTCCAACAGTTGTTCCTTGTCTTTTTCCTCTAAAGAGATTTATAATGTCTGATTAAGTCCCACAATTCAAAGTTTAAACACCTCAACTCATTAGATTCAGCATCTGTTAACTTTCACCTTCACTCTTATTCTTAATTCTCAAGTCTGGATTTTATCATTTTAATTTAATTCTTCAAATGCCTATAAGTGATAGATTTCCATTCATGTAATTTTCTTTTCAACAAACTAAGATTCTTAATAAGATAGAATTTGTGTGGCGTATCAAAACAAATGGATGTCCACATCGACTCTAAGTCAGAGTAAAATTAAATGTGCATCAACTAACAATCCAAAAATCAAATGGTCTCCTACCCTAATCTCTAAGTTCTCTATCATAAACAATTGGACAATGATATAAAAGGCTTTTATCTAACCTAGGGAATCTACTCCGAGGAAAATTCAACATAACATCTGGGTATACAAACATCTATCAATACGACTTATAAAAGAACCTTTAAACCAAGTATAGCGATGACGTTGCAAATAAAGGTTAATAAGTTCACAAGTATTCAAAAAGTGTTAAACGCTTCTTGCTCCTACATGATTTAAGAAACCACTTCTTCTCTTAGTCTAACTCAAACTTTTATTGAAATCACCTATAACATACAAATGTCATTCAAAAGCAAAATTAAGAATAGTTAGCTCCTCTCATAAGTTTTTCCTATATTTCAAACTACTCATATCATATTGACAAATTACCAGACATTTGAAACCTATTTCAACATAAGTACTAAATAAAGAAATCCTTAAAGAATTGAATTTGTTGTCTAAAATCTTAAATGAATCATTATTCCACATGACTAACAAACCATCAGATTTACCCTCAAAGTTAAACAAAAGAGTTTATAATCCTAGACAATTTAGTTTCAACAATACAAAAAACATTCCACTTCCTCTTCGTTAGCCATGTCTTGAAATGGACTTTTCAATGCATCATTTTCATAAGCTATTGTAATACCCAAAGCATCTTTTACATTTACTAAACTCTGGACATCTAGCTTTTGATAGGAACAACCCACCATTATATACCTTTTATTCTTGCCTGTTGTGAATTATGAAGATTTGATGTAACAATACCATAGTCCATGGAGGGGACATTGAAATTCTCATCTCACCCTTCAAAACGACCCTTCATATTTAACACCTTTACTTTCCCATGTTTTTTTCTTCTTTATAAGGTTTTTCTACTTCTTTCATACAATAATATAGGAGAGATCAATATACCCAAGTGAGAATTTTTTTCACTATGGATGTCTTATCAACATAAATCCCTCCAGTAGCAGCTAAATTATTTGTAAGCCCAATACAAAGCTTAATATTAAAATCCATCTCTCCTACATTTCCAAACAATCCACCCAAAAGCCTATTCTGATTTGAATTAGTAGCCACATCACAAGTCACTGCTACACCCTAAATCTCTAGAAACAAACAAAAAATAGAATGGTTTTCGTTACAGGCTCATTGAAGAATAGTGAGACATCATCCATTAAAGAAGAGGTAGTCGTAGGTTTCTCCTTGTCATAGTTGCAATCACATATATTTATTCATGTTGTATTTGATGTTAAAGGTATGTCATCACCATCAACCTTGCTAAGGAAGATATTCAATATTATAGTTATAATACGCTTCATAGATATAATGGCTTCTGGTTGTTATTAGTCGTTACACTAACAGTAACAACCTGCTTATAAAATTGATATTTTTATAGATTTTATATTTGAAGTTCATATTTTCATGTTTTTTTTTTAATATAGTTATAAAATGCTCATATGACTTTTACTTGCCTAAGTGTTATTATTATGTATAGTGTTATCTTAAAAATGATGAAAAGCAATTGGTAAATTTGGATATGGACATGTTTAGGTTTAGGGTAAGTTTTCCATACACTTGCAAGTGAAGAGTTTTGGTGTATATGGGGACATAATCACACAAATGAATATGGAGCTTGAGAAATTTCAACTGATTTCTTAAGCTACCATTTTATACAGTTGTGATCGGATAAAGAAGGCTAACTTTGTACTAGTTGTATCCTTTATGGAAACATTTGGATAAACTTTACCATTCCCTTCATGTCATGCAGTATTGAAGAAGAATGACGATTTAATATAAAAAAATAAAGGGCAACTAGTAATGGAGTGTCAACTTGTTTATGTTCTAATTGCTTGCTTTTTGCCCATAACTAAGGAGAAAGGAGGAGCACAAATGGAATTGAGCAGTAGCTTTTTTAATCTCAGAACCTGCTTGCTTACTTTCTTTCACCAACAAAATAAGAAAAAATGAGTGTAAATGCTCTCAAACTTATCCACATTAACACCAATGACCAACAATCAGCTAAAGAACAACTTATACAACGAATGAGAGCATCACGCATAACAGAGAGAGAGAGAGCACAAATTCCTCCACATAAACATTTGGATAAACTTCAGCATTCCTTTCATGTCATAAATTAAAAATTAAACTAAAATAAAAAAAAATACTAAAGGGCATCAGTATTTCATTGTGCCTTATGAGAGGTTTCATGGTGGATTCATAAAGTGAAACCACTTTTTTTAGTTCCAAATTATTTTTTTTAACTTTGATCCTTCAATTTATTTTTATTTTTATTTGGTCTTTTAACGTTGTGTTTTTTTTAGAAATGGTCATGCTAATTTGTTTTTATGCCTACGTACGGGGTCTCACAATGTCAAAGAGATATTATGTTGCTTGATTAATGCTCGGTTTGGAAGAATAAGATTCATTTTTTATTTATTTATAAGAATTACAGCTTTAGGGATCGAATTAAAAGATTAAACAAATATGGAGTCCCTTTTGTTTGCTAACCATAAAGGACATATTTGCATGGTCAAGGGAAGTTTCTTTTCTTTTTTTTTGTCACTCAATGTTTTTTATATATAATTTGATCCTTTCACCTTGATTTTTTTTTTCAACTTGATAGTTTTTTTTATTGCCTAGAATGGGGTTATCACAATGTCAAAGCAAAATTCCAATGCTTGGTTGATGTTTGATTTGGAAAACTAAAATAAAATTATGTTTATGTAAAACAATTAGGAGTTAAGGGACCAAAATGGAAACCCAGACAATGTACTAGTGTAAATGAGCACGGTAACTTTGATAGTGCAGGTTGTTTATGCGCTAGCGTGTGAAAGTTTTATGTCGCGCTTTAATTGTGCATACAGGGGCTTCTAATGATTTAATATATTGGTTTTTATAAAAAAAAAATAATTTTTTTTTCAATTTTATCTTCGACAGTAAATTGGTTGGCGATTGGACGTCATGATCTCTTTTAATTTCCTTTCTAAGAAGTTATACTAATCTAATATATTGGGTCGCAGGCTTAGTAGGTTAAGTTTATTCAAGTCATTTTTTTTCATTGCTTTGTTAAAAAATAATTTTTTTTTCAATTTTTTCTTTTAACATTGGGTTGATTTAAGAATTAAGGTTTATAGTTTTATTTAATTTTGCTTTTTACAAGATTATTAAAGTCTAACGATTAAATCACAAATTTGGTAGACCAACTCAAGTGAACTCGGGTCTTTTTTTTATTTTTAAGAATCAATTTTTATTTTCAATTTTACCTTTTAATATTTAGAATTAAACTTCAAATTTTTTTTTTCATTTTTCTTTTTTTTTCGTAAAGCTACCACATTCTCATTTATAATATCAGTAGGCCCTTTTTTTTTCAGTTAACCATTGTCTTTTTTTTAACTCAGTTTACTTACTTTCATTGCTTATTTTTTATTATATTATTAATTTTTTATTATATTATTAAATTAATTGAGTTTATTAAACTCAATTAAATCAATCACTCAGAATTAAAAAAAAATTCCGTCCTTCAAAAACACCTGTATCTCATATTCATCCTTTTTTACGTTAGTGGAAATTTGAGCCACCCCACAGCAGCGCAAACCACCAGTATAGTAAAAATCCTACAAACGTTCAAAAGTCGCAGCATTGTCT
>Ga0325410_1001349_pt1 | contig 27037 bp, 16 predicted proteins | sample PopdelMetagenome_16_FD_206182 | JGI IMG/M metagenome (GOLD analysis project Ga0325410, IMG submission 206182) | Populus deltoides microbial communities from Bellville, Georgia, United States - Xylem-PdIQD-R3 | ecosystem: Host-associated > Plants > Phyllosphere > Stem > Wood/Secondary xylem...
TCCTCAACAGTTTGTAGCTGTGTTAATTAATCTGTATATAGGTGGTGGGTGTAGTTAATATTGGATATTAATTTGCATTATTTATAAGCTAGTGAGTCCGTCCGTCCAGTGCATTATTTGGTAGGGCCAGGCATTGCATCTCATTTGACCACAACAGAGACATTATATTATAGTCCTTTAACTTTTATGATTCTTTAATTAAATCTTTCAACATATTTTTTTCTTGTTCCCCCCCCCCCTCTAATTTCATCCGTCTTTCATTTTTATTCTTTTTTTATTTGATTTTATTTTTTATATTTTATCAATTTTAAATTAATTTTCATAATTTATTTCAGTTTGTTTTTTATAAAATTATTGCAGTCCCAAATAAACATCTTAATATTTGGTTTATAGTTGATTTTGCAAGCATGTATTTTTAATATCATATAATTAAATAAATTAGTTTTTTTTTGAAAAATCAAAGCTATCAAATTTAATAGAGTTTATGACTTGAGTTATATGTTTGACGTGTTAAACCATGAAACTCAGATCAATCAATATATTATTGTCTCAATATTAAAAAAAATTATCTTGAATTTTTTTAAAACAAAATAAAGCTTTTTACTTATCATTCGAGTTGTCTATGGACTATACAATTTAATTCTAAACACATGATAAATAAAAAGTCGGAGATTTCAAGAATATCATACTAATAATATTAAAAAAGTTTTTTTCCACCTAGATATTTTTTTTACTTTTAAATATTTTTTTTATTACTCACTTATAACCTACTATTCACTTTTGAGGGTGTTTGAGAATGTAGTAACGGTTGTTTTTTAAAGTGTTTTTTGCTCAGAAATACATCAAAATAATATATATTTTTTATTTTTTAAAAATTATTTTTGACATTAGCATATCAAAATTATCTGAAAATACCAAAAAAATATTAATTTAAAATAAAAAATAAAAAAATTTAATACAAAAACAAACAGATCTTTTATCATTCATCACGTGAAAACAAAAATAAAAAAGAGAACCTTGAGGGGTGTAGATCAACTGGTCAGGTTCTAGGTTTGATCACTAGAGGTCACCAGTCTCATAAACTTCAGGGTTACTAGAAACTTATATAGTCGTTAACTTCAAGATTTATGGGATTATTTAAAATATATATTAGTTCATCTGGATATTCATATTAAAAAAAAAAGAAAAAGAAAAAGAAAAAGGAACGGGGGACATTCATTCCGCACACCAAAAATACAATAAGGGTGAGGTCCGCTCCCTCTGTCAATTCAAAATATTATACTTATTTGATCGTCTTCAGGTTGTGCGCGCACTAACCGGAAATAAATAAAACAAAAATCACTAAAACAAAAATAGCCGTTATGTCCTCTGTCTTGCTTGTACCACTAACACTAACAAATCCCAAGAACCCTCACCATCTCTCTCTCTTGTAAATTCAGTTACAAATCTTTCAACTTCTCCTCTGTAATTCTCAATTCATGTGATTTTTGTTGGTTTCTTACTCTATTTTAGAAAAAAGAAAAGAAATAATAAATCATATAAGCTACACTTCTTGATTTCTCTAATTCTCAGATACCAAAGCCTGTGCATTTCTTGATTCTCTCACTTGTTGCGACCAAAGCGGTGCAGTTTTCTCTGTATGTTACTAAAGAAAGATGGTAGGAACACCAGTAACACCAGCATCAAAGATGATACAGAGAACGCCGTCGACAACTCCAGGCGGTGGAACCAGGGTTCGCGAAGAGAAGATTCTAGTAACAGTTAGGGTTCGGCCGTTAAGCAGGAGAGAACAAGCATTGTATGATTTAATTGCTTGGGATTGTCCGGATGATCACACTATTCTTTTCAAAAATCCTAATCAGGAGCGACCTGCTACTTCTTATAAATTTGGTAATTATAATTATTTAGTTTATTTGTGATTTTGGATGATGAAATTGGTAATTAATTTAGTTTGCATTAATTGGTGGATTAATTATTATATTCTGATAGATAAGGTTTTTGATCCGAGTTGTTCGACGCTCAAGGTTTATGAGGAGGGAGCTAAGAATGTTGCTTTGTCTGCTCTTACCGGAATCAACGGTAATTATTATTATTATTATTATTATTATTATTATTATTATTATTATTATTATTAATTTGCTTTTAGAGATATTTGGGCAAGTTTTAGTAAGGAAATTTGTTTCTTGTAGCGACAATTTTTGCTTATGGGCAAACTAGTAGTGGGAAGACATATACAATGAGAGGAATCACGGAGAATGCTGTTACGGACATCTTTGAGCACATAAAAAATGTAAGTTATGCTTTATAAGTGAAATAGTTAGTGAATTTTCACGCTTGAGTGAAAGGCCTTGTAATTGCTTAATTTTTGTTATGCAATATATATATTTTGTTACGAATTGTTGGGATTAAGAGATTTTTAGGCGAAGTGGAATGGAATGTATTTTTCTTTTTGTATGCTGACGACATTTTTCAACCTACAGACTCAGGAGAGGGTATTTATTCTAAAGGTGTCTGCGTTGGAGATCTACAATGAGAATGTTATAGATCTTTTGAATCGTGAATCTGGTCACCTTAGACTTTTGGATGATCCTGAGGTATGCAGCAGGTTTTTGGAAAATGTTGATGAATATTACCAATGGATTTAGCATGGCTAATAATTTTTTCATTCTTCTGGTAAACAGAGAGGGATCATTGTGGAAAAGCTAGTTGAAGAAGTTGTCAAGGACATTCATCATTTGAGACACTTGATTGGCATTTGTGAAGGTAATTTTACTATTCATGTCTGTTATATCTCTTTGGTTCAGATGTTTCAATCCCTGTACTATCCACCATCATGGCTGTACCATATTTCGGGGAAAAGTTGCAGTTAAATCATGATACGAACCCATGATGCATTATTACATAATCCTAACAAACATTGGCCACTGCAGCTCAAAGGCAAGTAGGAGAAACTTCTCTGAATGATAAGAGCTCTAGATCACATCAGATAATACGGTTGGTGAGTTTAAATCACATTGTGAATTTTACTTAATAGTGCTTAGATTTAGTTATAGTTGGTTCTTTGTTACTTAATGAGATTTGCAATCTCAAGTGTTCATCTCATAATCAACTAGGTTTTATTTTATTTTTATTATTTTATTTTATTTTTATTTTACAAATGATCTGTTATTTCAAGTATACAAATAGCTCATGGGAATCAGGTTCCTTGTGTCTGTAATCATTTGTTACTTTCTTGGTTAAAGTTCAAATGTTCACTCATGACACTGACATTTTCTGTTGCTTGCATGACTGTTTCGAATAACAGACTGTCGAAAGCAGTCTCAGGGAAAAATCAGGGTGTGTGAAGTCCTTCCTAGCAAGTTTGGTATGTTTATGAACTTTCTCCTCTTCTCTATCAAGATTCATTGTAGCATGATTAATTCATTGAAGTGCTGGAAGCTCTACAGAATCTTGTGGACCTTGCTGGTAGTGAGCGTGCCTCACAAACAAACGCTGATGGTGCAAGATTCAAGGAAGGTAGTCATATTAACCGCAGTTTGTTGACACTCACAACAGTGATCAGAAAACTAAGGTCAGTTAGTGCTAAGGACCCAAACTAATGCATCATGGACTTCAGATTCTATACTATGTATCTGGTCATATTTAATAAACAAACTTACCATAAATAACCAAATCTCTCTACTGTTTTGTATTTGCTATGACTACAAATTTCAAGATCATTCATTAGAACCTTAAAATGACTAAAAATGAAGCAATTTTATTGAGATTGTTGAGTTAAGTTGAGTGTTAATATTTTTCCATTTGTTCCAAGCATTGGCAATTGGAGAATTTAAATATATTTTGAATTGGTGAAAACTTAGGCATCCTGGACTCTTTCTCTTGTCTAATTTATTTTTGCAGTGGTGGAAAGAGGAGTGGTCATATACCATACAGGGACTCAAAGCTCACACGGATATTGCAGCATTCACTTGGGGGTAATGCTAGAACAGCAATTATATGCACCATGAGTCCGGCTTTAAGTCATGTGGAACAAACAAGGAATACACTTTCATTTGCAACTAGTGCAAAGGAAGTTACCAACAATGCCCAAATAAATATGGTATGTTGTTTTAATTATAGTTTCCTCCTACAGAGAATTAGCAAACTATCCTTCAGTTATCACAAGATTTTTCTGTCTCCATAATGGATTAACTTGCTGGGTGCTTAGCATTGGTGTCACCATGAATCTACAGCATCTTAAATTTGAGCTGCTTATCAACAGAGTCTTAGAGCACGTTTGGGAACGCGGCTGCGTTCCCAAAAAATTTGAATTTTTTTTTTTTTACTAAAATTTAATATAGTTTGTATGTTTTGAATCGTTTTGATGTGCTGATGTCAAAAATGATTTTTAAAAAATAAAAAAAATCATTTGCATGCATTTTGGCACGAAAAGTTATTTGAAAAGCACCCGCAACCACATTGCCAAACATGCTCTTAACGTTTCTTTTGTAGGCAGACAGCAATTATTCTGACTGTCATCAGACAACTATTCATCAGTTGCTGTCTCATTAAATGAGTTTGTATAGCATGCTGATTTCAATTACCCTTTGGAAACCATTCTTTATTGAATGTGGTTTCAAATAATGTAGCTTTCATCATATATGTGCATGTGTCTTTTCAATATCATTTTTTTATTTTCATACTACTAAGTATAAGATTTACATACTGTGTTATCTTTGATTGTCTTGTCTTCATGCTGTGCGCAAACCTCAAAGGTGCTCTAATGGTTCAGGTTGTTTCAGACAAGAAATTAGTTAAGCATTTGCAGAAGGAAGTGGAAAGACTTGAAGCAGAGCTGCGGAGTCCAGAGCCTTCTTCGGCTTCTTATTTGCAGTCTTTACTAATAGAAAAGAATTTACAAATTGAGCAGGTACATGAGTGTCTGGAAAAATGCAAAAGTAAATGATTTCCATCTCAATGATTAGTTGTGAATAGTGGATTTCTGACTGGAAGTAGATTACCAGTCGAGCTAGTAGAATGGAACCATTGACATTAAGAATTATTTGATTTTGCATATTCTGTTACTGTCTGATGAAAAATCTCTGAGCTATAGTGAAATCCTTCTCTAAATTTAAATTTCTTGAGCATAGAATAGGAAATTTATACATCTATTATATGCAAAATATAATGCTAATTTAAAGTGCTTTCCCTCTCTTCTACTAAATGGTTCATTTGTTTCACCTTTGATTCGTAGCTGCATATAATAGCTTTTTCTTCAATTGTTTTAACTGGAATGAAAACTTAACAAAATGCCAAAGGTGTTCATATTGTAGAATGACTCATACTACTTTCCCATCTTTATAGGGTTAATTTGTAAATAACTTCTTCTATGCAGATGGAGAGAGAAATGAAAGAGCTGAAGCGGCAGAGAGACCATGCGCAATCCCAACTTGAAGAAGAAAGAATTGCACGCAAAGAGCAGAAGGTTGTTCTAGTGACTACCTTTGCATCTATTTTTCAGTTTCCATTTTGTTTCTAACTTTTGACATTTCCAGGGTACAAGTCAATGTGGACCCTCTGGACAAGTAGCCAGGTGTCTTTCATTTCCCGTTGAGAGTGGACAGGTTATTGGTGGTAAGCCTACAGAAGCACAACAGATGAATGTGGTTGGAAGGCAGGCAATGGTTCGACAGTCAGTCACTTCTACAGATCCTTCCATGCTTGTTCAAGAAATTCGTAAGCTTGAGCAGCGACAGAGGCAACTGGGTGTGGAAGCGAATCGAGCACTTGAAATACTTCATAAGGAGGTTGCTTCCCACAGACTGGGTAATCAAGCAACTGCTGAAACCATAGCAAATATGCTGTCTGATATCAAGGAAATACAAGTAGTTTCCACTTTTGCAGGAGAAATTGTAAATGGAGAGAAGGCCAACGCTGCCAGCTTGAAAGAAGAGATCACTCGGTTGAACTCTCATGAGTGTACCATTGTGTCTCTAGAAAGGAAGCTTGATAATGTTCAGAAATCCATTGACATGTTGGTTTCCTCTTTTTCAAGTACTGAGGAGACTCCAAACTCCAAGGTCCAATTAAAGAAGAAGATCTTTCCTTTTGCATTGAACAATAGTTCAAGCATGCAAAACATAATAAGGTCCCCATGCTCACCTCTGACCTCTTCTGGTGGGGCAGTGGATAATGAGATTGAGAACAGAGTCCCTGAGAACAGTAATGCATTGTTTTGTAGCAATTCATTAGCCAGGCCATCTGAAACTACTCCACTGAAGAGTGGTAAAAATGGCAACCGTACTCCTTCAAGGGAGGTAACTCCAGCATCTGGTTCTAATTCGGTAAATGTGAAGAAAATGCAGAGGATGTTCAAGAATGCTGCAGAAGAGAACATACGGAGTATTAGAGCTTATGTTACTGAGTTAAAAGAAAGGGTGGCAAAGTTGCAATATCAAAAGCAACTTCTAGTTTGCCAGGTACAAACTATTTGTGTGCCTTGAAGTTCCTTATTCTTAATTTACATCTCACATCTCTTGAAATAATTGGTTCTTTGATTTCACTTTCATGGGTTAGGGCCAATGAATATACTAGTTTTGGGTCAATAAGACAAACAAGTTTTAAAGGCATTGATTTTTTCTTACTTGCAACTATGACACTGCTAGTTATTTGAAACAACCTTTATCCTTCTGTCCTCTGGTCTAACAATTGCTTGATCTTTAATTCTCTTTAATCTTTGCATTCTATTGTTAGGTTTCTGCCATCCAACCATATGCATGATAATATATGTCAATCCTGAAAGAAGAAATGATAATCTTACTATGACCATCACTACTAAAATTGAACAATTTATTTGATTTCTAATTTCTTACTTTTTTATCAAGAATTCCAATGGAAATTTAGCTTCTGGTGTGTTCTCCCTGAAAAGCAGTGCAATAGAGAGAAAAACTAGAAAAAAGAAAAGAAAAGTTTGCAGTCCATTGATGATTGGTATGGTTATTATGTTGAATTAATTACTTGTTATAGAGATACATGAAGCATTTTTATCATCGACAGGTGTTGGAGCTCGAGGCAAATGAGGAAGCAACCACCGAGACAGAAAATATGGACCAGTCTCCCATGCCATGGCACTTGGTTTTTTATGATCAAAGAAAACAAATTATTATGTTATGGCACTTGTGCCATGTTTCAATCATACATCGTACACAATTTTATTTGTTATTCAGAGGGGAACCTGGTGATCAGATATATCTGGAAGTTGAGCTTAGACGGTTGACATGGTTGGAGCAGCATTTGGCTGAACTTGGCAATGCAAGCCCAGCACTGCTAGGTGATGAACCTGCAAGCTCAGTGTCATCAAGGTAATCTCAGGTGTCTTTAACCAAATATGCACGTGCTGCATTTCTCAATCTATTTTCAGTAAATGATATGACCACTGACCATTTGTAACTTGGTGTTTTTATGCAGTATCAAAGCTCTGAGACAAGAAAGAGAATATCTTGCTAAGAGGGTGAATTCAAAGCTTACAGTAGATGAAAGAGAAATGCTATATGTGAAATGGGAAATCCCACAAGGAGGGAAACAAAGGAGGCTTCAACTGGTGAACAAATTGTGGACAGACCCTCTTAACATGCAACACATTAAAGAGAGCGCAGAAATCGTCGCAAAGCTTGTTGGGTTTTGTGAATCCGGTGAACATGTCAGCAAGGAGATGTTTGAGCTAAATTTTGCAAACCCTTGTGATAAGAAGACATGGATGGGGTGGAATTTGATATCTAGCCTTTTAAATCTGTAGCAAAAGAAGAAACAGGATATCAATACATGACCATTTTGTAAGTAATTCTCAGAACTCAGATCCCTTGTAATTTTTTTTCGCAGCAGAAATGAAGATCAGTAGTCTAAAGTTTTTCTCATGGTGGTAGTATTTATTCATCCATTCATTCCTCATCTTTGAAATTGAACTTGATAAATCATTGATAAGGAATGTGGAGCTGGGGAAAAGTTGTTAGCCATGCAAATGCTGTATAGAAGCAGGGTATTTGGACTGTATTTCTTGGTTGTGAGATTATACTTGGTTATGGTTGTATGAATTTTATCAAATTCAGATAACAGCATGTAAGTCGAAATTGGAAAGAATTGCAATGTTTGAACATTTTCCCCAGCAAAACCGTTTTGGCACTCGGCACTTGATAGCAAAACAGTTAGTTGGAATGCGCTGTTTAATAAAAACAATTTTACTTAAAAAAAATAAAATTGTTAATACCAATTAAAAATTAAAAAGCTAAAAAATAGATGCAAATTAATATATTTGGTTATATTTTATGGAAAGCTCTTAATTTTATTTATTTATATGGTGATAATCTTTATATATATATATGAAAATATTCTCACAATTTTAACTTGAATGTATTAAAACTATAAGAATAATACATTGTTCATGCATTGTCGTATGAAACTTTTTGACAGTGATATTAAACTTGACAAGGTATAAATTGGAAGGCCCCTAGATCTAACTCTTTTCTTGGCCAATTTTTCAAATAAATTGTGTATAAATTGACTAGTTATGACTTAGTTAAACTGTTTTGGCACTTGACAACAAAACTATTAGTTGATATATGCTCCATCATGAGTTTAATAAAAAACAATTTTATTGAAAAAAAAAATACAATCTTTGTGATGCCTTTTTTAGCCTCAAGAAAAGTTCTAATAAGCATAAAATTGTTCGAATCTTACATGTACTAATAAATATTAAAAAAAAATTGTTATCACTAATTAAAGATGAAATTATAAAGTTGATAAATAGATGTAAATTAAGATATCTGATTATATTTTGTGGGACCTCTTAATTTTTTTTATATTTATTTATATGGTGATAATCTTTTTTATATATAAAAAAATAATAATCTAAATTTTATGAAAAATAATTTGCTAGTACAACACCTTTTTCTTATTAATATTTGTACTATAAGAAATTTTTTTGTTTTATGTCATTTATTTAATAAAAATAAAAAACAATCCAAACAAATATAAAAAAAGATTTGGATAATTTAAAATAAAAATAAAAAAGGTATTTGTCTAATTAAAATCCCTTTTATCTTATTAACGCAGTCGGTTTATTTGGGTAATTTTTTTGTTAGAATATTTGTTTTTTAAACATCTTATAGTAATTTTAAAGACAGATTTTAACTAAAAAAATATTTTGATAATTTTAACTTGAATTTATTATCACCATAAAAATAATACATTGTTCGTGAATCATCATAGGGAACTCTTTAGCAATGGTATCAAAACCAACGGGTCAACTTGGAGGGCCCCTGACCCAGCTCCTTTCTCGGCCAATTTTTCAAATAAAATTGTATATAGGTTGACTCAGTTAAAATCTGATTTGATTAAAAAAATAAAAATGTGTTATTTTATTTTAAAAAAATATTAAGACAATGATATTTTAGATTAATTTGGATCTTCAAGACGTTGTCATTTACTCTTCAACAATATTATTAAACACAACAAAGTCTATTGGATCCATGTGGTGATCTGTAGATCTAGCCTCTAGACTAGGCCACATTTTAAAGTTATTTGCATGAAAGTTGACTTGGCAAGTGCGATCGTGACAAGGTCAACTCGAACAAAACTTAGTTTGTTCTTTAAAAATAAATGACATTGTTTTAATATTTTTCTTATAAAAATATTTAGAACGATGATATTTTAAATAGATCTGAATCAAATCAGATTAACCTTACCCTGTCTATGAGTTAGATCATGGCCATTACTTTGTGTTAATAACCTTGTTTTTTTGGAAGCTATTTTTTATTTAATTGAACAATGATAAAAAGAGAATTTGCTCTAAAAACAACAAACAAAATTACTGAGAAAAGATGTATTTCTTCAATTCTCACCCAATTTCCTTATTAATGCGTATCTTTATTTTTTAATGAAAGCATTTTTTTTATTGTAAGCAATGTTTTTAAATAAATAAAAAATCTATCATGATCTCAAAAGAAATTTCTTAAAAAAATATTAAAATAATATTTCAATATTTTGCATATGATTGAAAAAAAAATAGTAAAATCATATTAGAAATATATCTAAAAAATCTAAATAACATAGATTTTATTTTCATCAAATATTCATGAGAAATGTTTTATTATTTCTTATCAAATACATAATAGTAATAATTAAAAAAGATGATAACATTATTATAAAAAAAATATATTATTATTTAAGAACTATAAGAAAATTGAATAATAATTTAAAAATCATGTCAGGTGTTTTTTATAATGCATTTCAATAAACAAAAATCTTATAAAAAAACATAGAAAAGAGCCAAATTCCTGATAAAAAGAAGATCAAACTCACATGTCTAGCCTTCATCATTTTTTTTTACTCACAAGGAAGGATACATGTTATTCACCATTTTGTTTTTTAAAAATAAAACGACACATTATTTGATATCTTAGGTTTTAATGATTATAGTTTTTTGGACCTGAGAATCTATTTTTAAGCTATTTTAACTTAAAGCACTTAATAAACACTTTTAAAATCTCAATTTCTCAACTCAAAACATTCTTAAACGATTCAAAAATATAAAATAAATAAAAAAATTCTTATCAATCCCGATCTACTTTTCACACAATATTATAACTCAAAAATACATTAGTAGCACTCATCTCATTAAGAGAAACACATTAACATCAAATTTGACTTTTTTTATTTATAAAGTTTTCTCAACCAATCGCTTTCTCTCTTATTTAGTATTATTTTTAATGACTTTCTCTCCTCTCTGAAATATAAACATTGAAATATAAATAAAATAAAGTATTGAATCAAAATGTATAATGTATATTTGTCGAGGTAAATAAACCATAAAAGTAATTGAAAAAATCCAAAGTAAAATGTCTTTAAAAAAATGTTGAATTAACAATGTGAAAAAAAAGCTTGTATTTTTTCTCACCATCAATTTTGTCTCCTCATTTTTAATCTTTTGAAAATAATAAAACCAAGTTTTTTTTTTACAAAACTAAAAACTAACATAATATGGATGATCTTTTAAGACCATAATAATTTTATAGAAAATAATACAAAATAAATTGTAAAGTTTAATCTTGAATTAATGTAATATGAAAGGATAAAATTAAAAAAAAAATCAACAACTAGAGTAAAAAAATTAAATAACCAAAATATTCATAAACACCATAGGTTTTACAGTTTTTTGGTGAGTGGTGAACAATGAAACACCATCTATTTCAGTTTTTTTTTTTAAATAATGTAATGTAAAAGGGAAGTGAGGTATTTTATCTTGAATGTGTTTGTAACTTACGGTGGTGTTAAAAAAAAAGTTAATATATAATATTTTTATTATTTGACTAAACCCAATATATTAAAGTTCAATGATATAAATATTATAAATGATACTGAGTCAAAAACTTAATAAATAGATGCTTGAAACCGTTTAACCCGATCTAATTCATATAACCTAATATAAATAACCTGAGTCCTTTATATAAATAATATTTTTTATTTTTTTTTTATTTTTTTCCTCCCTGACCTTCTCACTCACAATTACCTCTCATTCTATCATTGTCTTTCCATTCTCAATATTCTCCACTTTCATATAAATTATAGCTATTGATTTTGAAGTATGATATAATAAAATAACAATGCATTTTACATTTTCAATTTTTTTAGGAACCTAAAAATCATGAAAAAACAAATAAAAATTTCAAGATTAAGATTGAACTTTTATTTTATTAGTCAAATCACAAACCTAAAAGCACTTTATATTCTTTTCATACTAATTTATTTTTTTATCGTATTATACCCTAACTGTTTGATAAAATGGTGAACTATAATTTTTGTTTTGTTATATATATATATATATATATTATGATAATTTTTATGTTGTTCATAATATATGTATTTCAAGAATTTTACTTGGTTTTAATAATTGTAAACAGATAATTTTTCTTTAGAATTGTCGAAGAATAAAAAAATTAATATATTCAACACTGGAATATTCATAAAATTTCAATCCAACCCTTAAATTAAGTACAAATATAAATCAAAACCCAACGTAATATAATCACAAATACCCAAGTAACTTGTATAAAAAATAAAGAAAGAATAATAATAAAAAAAAAAAGTAAAAGAAGAAAACCTATAAAAGCAAAATAAAAGGAAAAAGAGGTGGTGGACAGGGGTACATAGGTCTTTTAGAGTAATTATTGCCAGCGTAACGTTTCTGTACCGTACCCTAAATAAACCCTCCTCTTCTTCAGATTATGATCTTCTGAATCCCTCTCTGTATCCCTCTTGCTCTACGATATCTGTCTCAAAGATTAAATCCAATAACTGATAAATAATTATCTAAGAAAAAAAGAAGAAAAAAAATGGGAAGGGAAAGAGAGGTTCCAAATAAATCAGAAAAAGAAGAAATCTCATACACAGTGGAGCAGCTGGTTGCCGTCAATCCCTACAATCCTGACATCCTCCCCGAACTCGAAAACTACGTTAACGAACAGGTCTCTTTTTCTCTCTTCGCTCCTTTTTTTTTTCTTTTCAATTCCTTCTTCGCTCTTTTTTTTTTTGTTGGTTTAAAAACATAAACAAATGAAATCCAGGTTTCGTCTCAAACATACAGCCTAGATGCAAATCTTTGCCTTCTTCGCCTCTATCAGGTATTAATTGGTTCAGTAATCCTGACGTAGATTTGATATGAGTGGATGCTTTATTATCTATCTATTCATTAATTATTTCAGTTTGAGCCGGAGAGAATGAGCACCCAGATTGTGGCTCGCATTCTCGTCAAGGTCCGTTTAAGCCCTCCCTTAAGCTTGTATGACTTTGGTAGATTATTGGCATGTGATTGTAATGCTTACTTGTGTCTTTCCTTTTGGAACAGGCACTCATGGCAATGCCAGCTCCTGATTTCAGCCTTTGTCTCTTTTTGATTCCGGAGCGAGTGGTATCTTTCTTTCTGTTACTTTATTTTTTTCTTCTTTTTATACATGTGTGAAATCTCGCATGCATTTAGATATTACACAAGGTCATACAAGTACATGTGAGCATGCTTTATCACGGGATTCAATTTGTTATGTGGCAAGCTATAAAGGACATCCAATTGTTTAGTATCAGGGATTATTGTTCAAAGTTATACATTTGTTGACTATTTTCTTTTATGAGCTTATATATATATGTGTGTGTGTGATCACGGGTTGGGTCGGTCAGCTATCTTTGGATGAGTTAGCATATAACATGTCAGATTCCGAAATCATTTTGCTTTCATGTTCTTTTTAAGTTGGTCTGTTAGTTTTGGGCTTTTTTCTGAGTTCCTTTGAAAATATAGTTGGTATGCTGGTTTTCTGGTAATTTAATTTATCCATGCAATGTATCTTTCAGCAAATGGAGGAACAGTTCAAGACACTGATTGTTCTCTCACATTATTTGGAGGTACATCTCTGATTATGTTACTGGACTTGTACAGTTGTGTAAAATAGATGAATTTTAAAGCACCTACTTCTTCATCTGCAGACAGGAAGGTTCCGTCAATTCTGGGATGAAGCTGCTAAGAGTCGCCACATAGTTGAAGCTGTCCCAGGTTTTAATGAATTTTTTGATAGTTTCTTTTGTTTACCTTTTGCTGTCTTTTTGTTGCCTATTTGTCTAGATAGACATGTAAAGTTCAAAGAACTAACATTTGAGAGGTATTAGATCATCTTTACATATGACTAGGGTATTCCATTCACACACTGGAGCAAACAAATTGGCAGATTTAGTAGTATGTTTGTGGGCATGAGTACTATTCTATATAGATACAGGTGCTAGGGGAAAATCTGTCATGTAAGTGAGCTTGTGGTCGCATGTACTTGCATTGGTAATTATGTGTTGTAGTAGTTGTTGATTAGTGTACAGTTTTGTGCTCTTCATTCAGCTCTAGAAATAGAGGGAGTTTAACTTGCCGTGCTTTTGTTACCAAGTCAGTGATTAATATGGCCCCTACTATTTTTATTGATGCCACCTTGTATCTCTCTTTTGTATGTTTGTGTACTGTGTGCTTTGTCTTACAAGAGGTCGGAATGCAGGTTTTGAGCAAGCAATCCAAGCCTATACAATTCACCTGCTTTCTTTGACTTATCAAAAGGTCCCTAGGTCTGTGCTAGCTGAGGTATGCTTCTATTTCATGCTTTGCACTCTTATGCAATATATGTTGAGCTTTGCTTTATTTTTGTGTCTGCTCTGATTTGTTTGATAGCATGAAATTGGTGGTGAAAAGCTTTTATTATTTACAAAGCTGAAAACATGTTGTAGCCCTGCATTAAATTAGAGACGGTTTTGCCGTACCAACAAGAAAAAATTCTAAGTAAAATGGTGTCTGATTTTGATTATGGCATCACTGATGTTCTCTAGAGCTGTTGGATGCGTGTAACTGGTTTTGTTATATATGGAGTATTTGTTTGATGGTTAGCTTCATGTTTTTTCCCAAATACTGTGCTTATCTTCTGTGTCTAATTTCATTTGGTGTGATAAGAAAGATTCCAAGAAGTTATAACTATATTCTATGTCTAATTTCATTTGGTGTGATAAGAAAGATTCCAAGAAGTTATAACTATATTCTATGTCTAGACCAGCTGCTAGTTATGTCATCGATGCAGGTTTAATGACATTTTTTGCCCCTGAATTATTTGTGAATGCGGATTGAATTTTCATTATCATCTATAAAAATTTCAGTTGAAGATACTCGAATATGAAGTTTTTAGGATGAGTTTTGATCAAGGTCAAAGTTTTATCTGTTGACCCAACAACCAATTTAAACAGAGACAATATTGTCCAAATCATATTAGTTCAAGGAAAAAAATGATCAAATTAATAGTACAAGTTTCTATGTGCTGCAACCTCAATAGTTTAGAAGCTAAAACTGTCATTGAACTCATCCATGCCAAAATCTTACTTAACTGGGCATGTATGTGGCAGGCAATCAACATCGAAGGTCTATCCTTGGACAAGTTCCTAGAACAGCAGGTGGCCAATTGTGGTTGGATATTGGAGAAGAGCCATGGGCGGGGACAACTCATTGTCCTACCAAGTAATGAATTTAATCATCCTGAGCTTAAGAAGAACACTGCAGATAGCATTCCTTTAGAGCATGTTGCCCGCATCTTCCCCATTCTTGGTTGACCCCTTTCTAGGGGCTAGGGATTTTTTATTTGGTTCCTCTTTTCAGCAAAAGTTCTGGGATTCTAAGTTGGGCTGCCACTACTAGCTCTCAGTAACTTTGCATAGATGTTAAATCATTTTGGTGCTACGGTAACACTCCCATGGCTTGTTTGTTCAGTATATGGGATTTAGTCGAAACAACGGAGGGCATAATTGATGAACCTTGTGATGAATGAATCTTCTCTCTTTTGCATGTGTTGTGCCTTGGATGCAGAACTTTGATTTAGAGGTTAGCAAGACAATGCAATTTTGAACCCAATTGCAGCCAGTTCTCGTATTGTAATTCAAAATCTAGAATTTGACCTGAGTGGATGACAACTTAGTGGCTCTTTTGGCACATTGAGAAGCTGGCTTTGAATGTTCCACTAGCATCCATCTTCCAATTCATTGCATTGCCAGAATGTGCATGATGTTTCATATATGCTGGCTGCTTTGAGGCCCTAAATTTTCGTTTCAAGCTTGCATAGTTGTGTAGAAATATATATCACGAGGCAGAAGTGTGTGATGTACATATGATGTTTGTGTCTGATGTTCGTCCTGGCGGCAGGCACCGAGACCTGTGTATGAAGATACAATGACATGAGATGAGACTGCTGCTTTCTGGTTTGATATCAATTAATTAACAAAAAACCATTGTCTTGGGCAAACACAATTTTTTTTTCCCTGTGTGGTTGGTTTGGAAGTTGATCGTGGCTGTAGCCTGTGAGCTGACATGCCTGTATAGAAGAAAAGAAATCGTTGATAACTGTCGAGTGTTTCTCCCGCACTTGCAAACCACTTCATATATTGACAAATGCATCTAAATGCTGTTTGATAGCTTTTCCTCAATAATAATAATAATAATAATAATAACAAAAATAGCTGCAGATGAACACAAATTCAAGTTCAACTAAATGTTTTCTTTCACAACCAATCAACCAGAAATGAGGCTTTAGAATTTGGATGGCTTTAAGACATCAGTCCAATAATAATCGTACTACTTTCCTCCAAACACTTCACTGAGTTGTTAGTATCACAACTGACCGCGGATAAACATGAAGGGAAATAAAGAATCGATGGTCTTCAATTCTTCTACAAACGGAGCTCTCATTGAGCGCGGTTAAGATATTTACACGAACGAAAACCTACAAGATCCACAGGCTAGTAAGGAACGAGAAGAGGGAAGAGCTCCAAAAAGAATGTTCTTTCAACTGTCGGCTATTTACTCTCGTGTATTTTGGTATCAGGAGGTTTCCACGGTGGAATCCATGCCGTGAGTCACGCACAACGGCTGAGCGAACTTCCATATATTTTACGAAAGAATGCCGATACAGGTGCCCTTCATTTATCTTTCTGCCCTCTCAGCAACCTCTTTATATCAATTGAAAAGCATCTCAGAGCAGGTTGAACCTGAAGAGGTTGAACTATATTATAATTCAGGGGAAAATGAGCTCAACTTCAATGGCAGTGTCTCTCCGCAGTTTACCCATTTCACAAAGCTATCTGAAAACTCCTCGAGCACATTGGAATTTGCTGGATTACTATACGATAGCTCCATTCCTGATCGCTGACTTTCCTACAAAGCAGGAAACATGGAAGTAGGGTTGAATTTTTCTGGAATTTAAAAAAAAAAATACAGACAGATGCAGTTAACATCCTTTAAATATTCTAACCATGTCATTGTGAACTTCTGTAAATTAAGTTCAACCTTCTATAATTTTAATTTATGAAATTGTCATATAGAACCCTAAGGGGAAATTCAGATATATCATTTAGTTTAGCCAATCATCAGGAGTCATGTCCAGATATATCATTTAGTTTAGCCAATCATATAAATTATGGAAATTCTTCAAGAACGTAAAATGTTCCAAGAAAGACAACCTCAGTTTTTTCAACTCAACATTCAGTAAAAGTAATGCTACAACCTCAAAGTTCTTCCAACTCAATTTTCAGTAAAAGCAATGCTACGAGAAATACTGTTCATTACTTGTTTCTTTGCAACTCAGCACTTTCTGTTGACTAAAAATAACAAGTTATTTATCGTAGCAAGGGCCTATAAATTGCCCCTTCTTTTCACATCAACTGGTTGGTTCAACGATGGTGTCTATTTTCTTCGTTGAACTGTAATTACTGGCCACATTTTGCCCAATTGGCCTGAGTGGCATATTTAATGGGAAAAAAAAGGTAATGTAGCAAAAATGAGGCAACATGACACGATGGCATGAGACCCACTTATAAGAAATGATGACAAGGCAATGCACCCTCCATAAACCTTATGCACAAAAATTGAATGGCAGTTCGATTGGATAAAAAAATCTCATCTACACCATCGCACAATAGTCTGCAAAACCCATTTCTGACATTTCATAAACAATTTATGCACTGTCACGACCATCGGATTTCACCATTTTCCCACCTCAGCAGCATTGTCATCAAAGACACTGTCAGCCATGCATCCAGTTCTAGCACATTCAGTTTGGGATGTTTCTCGTCATCATGCCAAAACTCTAAAGATCAATGATTATGACCACTTAAACTGAGAAACAAACAAGTTAGTTGTTTTCAACTGGGTATTGAACATGGCCTCTGCTATCCATGTTCAATTTGAACATGATTACTTCTACAATCCCGATTGTTGTCATCAACGATGAAAACTGCTTTGCAAAGAATCCTGGCAGGCTTAAAATCACACAAAGCTTGAACGTTTTGAGGGAGAAATCAATTTTGAGACAGCAACATTGGCTTTGGTGATTTGAAAGGGTTCATTTTAAGAACTAGTCTTTCTTGAGCTAGGATGTTGATTGATGAATGTGACAATATCTCGGGTCGTCATCTGAATAGGGGAATTGAGTAGCTGATAGTGAGGATGATTGTGGTTCTAAGAGGTGATGCAGTGTTGGTTTAACAACACTTGTAAGCTCCTGTGTAAGGTTGGATGAGGTTTGGGACTGTGTGTGCACTCCAAAAATAGGAGGTAAAGCCAGTGAAGTGAAGGAGGAGCATTGGCAGTTACAAATGGATGGTAAAATGCTATTATGACATTTTGAGAGAATTGGTTGGAGGATCAATAGGAGTCAACAAAATAAAAAAGAAACAAAAACATGAACGTTGTGGCAATGAGAGTTGAAAATGGAGACTGATGTTGGTGTAGTTTATTATTAATTATGCAATCAATATTGATATGCCAAATTAAAAATAAGAAGGCAGCCTATAAAGTAGTCTTAGTGGTGTAGTTTAATGGCAATTACTTATTGCGATTGAGTTAACATTATAAAATAAAATGACGCAAAGTTTGTAATTTGACTGGAAAAAAAAACATGACAGCTCACTCAATCAATTGTTGCACACATAGGAGCTAATTTATGGGTTTGGCCAGAGTTTGACTCCACTTAATATCTAGCTATTGTTGAATTACTAAGAAACCATGCAAAATACACCAACAGAATGGCGGAGGGGACTGACCTTCATGCTGGATCCATATTCAATTGTGGATGGGGTTGTTCCACCCATTATTCCATTGACATTTTCAGATGACAGACCACTAATTGGATAGTTCGTGAGTAATGATGACCTGCACAAACATCAAAACATGATGAAGGAAACTATAATCACTGGTTCCAGCTTAGGGCATGATGTGACAGAAGCGCACACTCATACATAACACCTTTTTTTGTTAAACCAAGCCCTATTTTTGGCATTTTCTAACAAATAAATACTTTCATGCTCAGCAGTTTCATACTTCTGTTCCATAAAATTTCACAACAGCACTATCCATCCTCATGATTGATAAAAAAAAAATACCTCTCAAATGGCTCTTCTTCACATGAGTTTCCAGAGGAAGACAGCCAGTCTATATCAACAAAGTTTGAGCAATTAAATGTATCTCCATGTCCAGAGAAGAAAACATTATCACTTTCCAGGTAGCGATCTCTTTGCACATATCTGAAAAGCTGTCTGCGAGGCATTGAAGGAGTGTACCTACATGTAGCAATGAACAGCTAGTATGTCAAAAAGGGAACATCAGTTAACATAATAGCAACACTAATGTAGTCAAGGAGGGATTCAACAAGTGATACAGTTAAATTTTACAGCTGTCAAATTGATTAGCTGAGTTTTAGCCTAACTTTTAGCTCCTAGATTTTATCCTATTCAATTGTATAGTTGACTTATCTAAATGGTTGATATATATCCAGTATAAATACCCTCAGCAATATGAACAAAAATCATCCGGCCTAATTGTATTCTTCAATTTGGTATCTTAGCCTTAGGCTAAAGATCCTAACTTGATTTTTGATGAGATTCTGTCTTGACTCTTCGTCTTTCAACCAGCAGCCATTGTTGACACTCCCTTGCCGTTTTTCCTTATAATCATTTCAATACAACCATTTCAATCTCACATCTTTTGTCCGGACGAACAAGCAACTATGTCCAATATTGACAAGGTCCTTGTAAATACAGACAACAAGACAACAAGATGTTGCTTGCTGTGACTATTTAAGAGAATTCCTCTCAAATCCATATTAAACTGGATGGTATGAATTTTCATATTTGATTTAGAATTCTAGAAATGCATGTTGTTGCTAGGATGAAGAAGGGCTATATTACCAGGATGAAGGCTACATGCATCGAAGATGATCTAGGTTATGATGAATGAGAAAGCTAGGATGCTTTAACTAAGTCATGGCTTATCAACTCTATGACTCCTAATCTTGTATCACACTTTGTTCAGTGTGGAACGTCAACAAAAGTACGGGATGTTGTTAAGAGTTATCTTGACGCATCATGCACTTCTCATGTTTATGAATCGATGAAGAAAATCTTAAATTTATGTTATGGTGGCAGATTTCTCACTTAATACTATAATGAATTGAATTCCATTTTTATGGAACTTGACTATCAACGACCTAATGATATGAATTGCCAAGCCAATACAGAGAAACAAAGAGAGGTCGGTTGAGGATCCACTTTACATGTTTCTTGCATGTCTTTATCACAGTTTGGGTCATTTCAGTAGTCAAGTCCTGGCTACCTCTCTTTTACACAGCATGGAAGAAGCATACTCCTTAGTTCGTCAAGAGGTACAAAGACATGTTACCATAGGTACTGAAGATCATATTGAGGCTTCAGCCCTAGCCATCTAGAAGAATGGTTTCTAGCCAATCCCTCCTTATTCTTCACATACCCATCACTGCACTCACTAAAATAGCACCAAGCACACAATAAATACTTGCTAGAAGAAGCATTGCTATTTAGAGTGGTTTATGCTTAAACAAGCTGAGAGGAAAATGAAAAGAAAAGGAAGTCCTCCCAGATTGCTGCTACTGACACATCTTAATCTTTTGCTTCCCATTTTCTACTAACACTTGGGTTATTGATTTAGGGGATACCAATCACATGACTAGGAATTCTTCCTTATTTCATTTGCTAATGTGGTCAAGTTTGTTGAGGTTGCTAGTGAGGCTCCTATGCTAACTACTGAGGTCGGGAATGCCTCACTCTCTCCCATTCTTTCCATGTCTTCTGATTTACTTACTCCTACTCTTTCTAATAATCCTCTCTTAATTAGCCAACTCACCAAACATCCACTACGTGTTGGGGCATTACATTGGCACTAATAGGGAGAGAGGAGGTCTTTACCACTTAGAGGAAGTTGGGGCATTACATTCCTAGGCCAACCAATGGTTTGAAGTACATGAAGAGAATTATGCTAGGGAAATTTATTTTGTAATGACATTGGTGATTGAGTCCTTCATTTGCTTATTCAAAATGTTAATTTCCTAAGTTATTCAGTGAGATTTCTATTTCTAGTTTACAATATGAGCAATGCATTTATGTTAAAAATCATAGTGTTCATTTTAAGTTAATTTCAATAGAAGTTCAAATTCTTTTTCATACGTGGTTCTTTTTCTATCGCTTCTGCTTTAGGTCATAAATATTTTATTCCATTTATTAATGATTGCACTAGGATAAACTTAGTATATTTACTAAAATCTAATTCTAAAAAAAGTACAAGAGTTTTCATCCCTCTACGGACAAGTACTTGTCCATGGATATTCAGTTTTGTGACCAAGTGTCTCATTTTTTTAGGGATGTGTCTCTCATTCCTCTTTCAAGGGAGATTTGTAGTAAGGAAGAACATTTATGGTTGGAAGAAAAGAGATGGTGGATTTCAGGGAGGAGGGTATTCAATTGCTTTGGATAAGAGGGAGATATCTTTTGATCTTATAAAAGAAGTTGCATTTGAACCAGAAGAGGGTAGGGATGAAAGACTCGCTCAATCGACTTCTGACTCCATTATTCCTTTTAATGATATTACCATGCCATTGGAACTCTTTTGAGATTCACCCCGGAGAATGTGTCCCTTTCTTCTATAAATTCATAACATGTACATTTAAAGTCCGCCATTCAAAGATATCCCCTTCGTTATCGTAAAGAGCGTGGTAGATTTTGTTTTTCCAAATAATCTTTTAACATCATTTATCTCATATATGATTTTGTCTTTTATCATTGTTTGTCTAAATCTCACTTATCTTTTGCCATTTAGTTGTCCTAAATGTCTATTCCTAGTTATTTTTAGGAAGCTTTTAGAGACAATAAGTGGAATTCTGCTATGGTAAAAGAAATGAAGGCACTCTAGAAGAACTCCACCAGGGAGATGGTCGGGTTACCTTAGGCAAAAAAAGCAGTAGAATGTAAATGAGTGTTTACAGTGAAGTACAAGTCAAATGAGATAGTTGACAAGTACAAAACTAGACTGGTTGCTAAGGGATACACAAGATTGACTATTGAGAGACTTTTGCTCATAAGGCCAAGATGAAAACTAGTAAGAGTCATACTCTCTCTTGTAGTTAACTTGGATTGGTCATTACAACAACTTGATGTGAAGAAAGCCTTTCTTTATGATGATATGGTGAAAGAGATGTATATGGACCCTTTTCTAAGATTTATGACAGGAGGTAAAAGTAGTTATCGAGGTCTTAGTTCAATAGATTGAGCCACTCAATGAATAAATATGGTTATCAAGGTCTTCATGATGATATGGTGAAAGAGGTATCAAAGGTTGGTAGGGAAGCTAATCTATCTAGCTCATACCAAACCTAACACATGCAGTTAGTATTCTAAGCCAATTCGTGTATAATCTGAGTAACCGACATATATATGTAGTTGTTAGAGACTAATATAAATTGTATCCTGTGACCTCACCTAACAGCTTAAGCTATTGGGTTGAGATGGTTCATTGACATGGTATCAGAGCCTTAATGACCAAGTGGTCATGAGTTCGAATCTCATCATCCCTATTTATTTGATAAAAATTAAGCACAAGGTAGTGTGGACCTGTGCAAGTTACAAGCCCAAAGGGCTTTCACTTGAGAGAAGGTGTTAGAGAATAATATAAATCATATACTGGAACCTCACCTAATAGCTTAAGCTATTGAGTTGAGATGGTTCTTAGTAGTGAATTGTAAATTGACTTGCTTAAAATCTTCTAAAGGTAAAGGTGTTATATTTTCTTAACATAACCATATGGATATTATAGAAAATACTAATTATAATTTTGCTGGATTCACATTAAATAGAAAATCTATCTCAGGGTATGTGTCATTTATTAGAGATAACTTAGTAACGTGGACTAAAAAACAAACTATGGTATCATTATCTAGTGTATAAGTATCATGCCCTCTATCAAGCGATTACAAATCTTACTCAGCTTAAAATTCTCTTGGGTGAACCTGGGTACAGTCCAAAAAAATCGATGTAGTGACAAGAAAATGGTTATTAAGATTGCCAACAATCTGGTTCAGCATTGTGTGGCCAAACATATTAAACTTGACAGAAACACATCAACAACAATCTGACTCTAGTGTAGTTGAGATCCCTTATATTAGAAGAGTGGATCAGCTGGCTGATATGATGACACATGTTATCACTAGTGGTCCCTTCCATATATCGTTATCCAAGTTAGGCATGTGTGATATCTATGTACCAGCATGGGGTGGGGGGGGGGGGGTTAAGGTATACAACTGTCAGATTAATTAGCTGATTTTTAGCTTAAATTTTTACTCCTATATTTTAACTTATTTAATTACCTAAATGGTTGATATATATCATGTATAAATACCCCTTAGTGATATGAATAAAAATCATATAGCCTAATTCTATTCCTCGATTGATACTATAAATCAAACAAATCACTTATAATAGTTATATTGTTAACTTGAAAAAAAAATACATTAGATTTATAATAAAAATTAAATTTATGACAGTAACATTAAAATGTAAAAAAAAATCATTTTAATATTTTATGTTGCTAAGAAGTGCTTGTATATTAAAAAAAAAATTATAGTGTTCAAGTCTTTTCTTCATTTGAAAAGAGTAGAAAACTTGTAAAGGAAAAATGTGAAGAACCTCTAAAACGTGTTTTCCAAACTCGGTATTTGAAAAACTGGAAAACTAGTTTTCCAGTTTTCTAGATGGAAAAATATTGCATTTGAAAAGAAAGTTTCTATTTTCCTTCTTATACACCAAATTTCCCTTCAGTTTTCTAGAAAATTGAAGTATTACACTGTTTTAAACAGTCCGTTGGCTTTTCCATGCAAGGAAAACATGCATGCAATTATTTTTAGTAACTAGATGTTGTAGTGCAACAATGAGAAATGACACAAGAAATGGAAAATACTGATGATATCTCGTAGACCATGATCAACATTTTTGGAAGATGGATTTCAATGCGGCACAAAACAGAACAAATTAAATATATTTCATCACATCAAAGAGCAAAAATTAGAGAAACTAAATGTGAAAGATCACTTTCATTGCAGCATAATCAAGAATAGCTTTAAGAACAAAGTTTATAAGAAGAACCGAGAAGCACTGAACAAAATTCAACTTTTACTACAAGTGAAAGATTTCCTCCTTTTCAACAGAGTACCGTCACTAATAGGAAAAAAAAAAACATGGATCTTCTAAGAAACAATCGATTTATTCCAAAAAAGACATAGAAGGTGAAGCAATCATACCTTGAAAATGCAATATCACTTTCACATGTAGATATTTCAGGTGATGATTTTGAAAGAACATTGTTTTCCTCTTGAAATTGATCTGGAAAAGCTGATCTGCAAAATTTCTGCTGCCTCGCATTCATGGCTGACAAAGGTGAGCCACTTCCCCGAAGAATATTGGAATCGTGAAATCTGAAAGATGTACACGAGAGTAACACATCAATGCATTTTTTTGCATTCTCTCAAGCACAAATGATGCAGAAATTTGTTAAACACTATGCCCGTGCATTATACTTTGCTTAAAACATTGACCATTCAAAAATGATTCAAGCAGATTGAGATACAGTCAGATTGATCAGGAATGGTGAAGCAATGAATGGAGAAACACGTTTACATGTATCATCTGTGATGTGTAATTTATAAAGTTCAAGGTCTTGTCTAGCTAGCTAAATACCTTGCATCTTCATCCACATTGGTTTGTCCATTCCTTCCAACATTGTGATGCTGGTCAGAATCCAACTCCCAGAGTGCAGGTTTACCCTGTTGTGGTTGGATGTGCCCCAAGAATCTGCTCAAGTTATAGTTGTTAAAGTCATTATCGATAGAACAATTGCAGCAAATCACTTGAGGATGATCAAGCTGAGAAAATAAAGACAACGAAATAATCTAATTATCTCAATGCCCACCAACTTTTCTCTTGAACTAGCACAAGCCACAATATTTCAGAGGTCAGTGAACAAATTGGCCATCTTATCAATACATAAAAATCCTAAATTAGCTCAAAAAGTCACATCATATTTATCCAACTTTCATATTTGGTACAACTAAAAACAGCATAAGCTGTTATCAAAGATAGCCTCTGCTTTTATCAAGCAGTACGAGAATAAGACAGAACATACAACTTACACATTAATTGCATCCTGTTTCTCAGCATCCATGTATGCATTGCTGTAATACCGTTGAAGGGTTCTGAAGAACTCCTGGGATTGTGTTGCTGCCTTCAACTGACCCCTTCTCTCAGAGAATATCTAATATTATCAACAGTTAAAAAAAAATTAAGAAATAAAGAATCACATAAAGAACCAAAGTAGCAGCTTCAATAAAAATTATGGAGACCAGTAAGAGTATTTATCAGTTGGCGAGGATTCAAAAGTGCATGCTTAGCAACAAAGTCAACAGAAAGTCCTAAGCCCACTATCATACCCATAGCATATCTAGATGCAAATAAAATATTAAGAGAGATATTACTCTGCTACAGTTTGATAGACTTGAGCTTCTAAAATTATGGTACATACACAAAGATCTCTCAACTCCTTCGCATCATCTACACTTTCAAAGAAAGATTCCTTGCATGCCAAGGCATGAATTCTCAATCCAATATTTTATTAAAGAGGATATGGAGGACTCTTCCACCCTGAACGCTCTCCTATTGCAGTCCTCAAATTCCAACACAGCTAAAACATAGTTCATGAATTAAATGACAAGAGCATAAAGTCTCCAAACTTTGTAACCAATAATTAAATTCTACAGAAAAGCTGAGCCACAGACACGTCTACATTGAAAGTTTCAAGACAAAAAATGAAAAGCAAACAAAACCTACAGGAGAACACTTTTTATAATTTTAGAACTAATAACATCTGCATTACTAGTTAGAATCACCTTATTATGAGCAGCCGAGCCACCATACTGATGCGCAAGTGTGTCACCCATTCTCTCATAAAATCCCATCAAATCATCAGCCAAAGGTGCATCAAGGTCTATTTTTGGGTTATCTACAACTCCTACAGCATTAAGCTGGTGTCCAAGGGCAGCCAGCCCAAATGCATACTGTGCAACATTTGTTCGATCAAGACAATCTATGCAATTGGTCCTGAGCACACCCATCTGTAACATTGGGCACTTGATAGAATGATTTCCATTAACAACACTGTTACCTCCATTAGATTTCTCCTCTAAGTTGCTGCCATCCTCATTATCATTGTTACTGTTATACTGAGGAGATAAGTTGCCATTCTCAGCATTCCTGCATCACATGGGCATTCCCAAACTTGCCATAATTAAAACATGAAAAGTAGGTCACTCAGAAATAAATGCAAAAACTTTATAATGTCTTCACATATCAAATCACATCCGTCAAGCACCCACTATACATGGCTTCCAAGACCCAAGCACTGATGTGAAACGGTAAATTGATTGGAAATCCATGTGGCATACACTACCCAGATCCAGGGATCCAAACTATGGTTTGTTTGTGTCATTGGTCCAGCCATAGGTTTTTTTTTTTTTTTTTTACTGTCACTGGTCTGTGCAACACCAAACATTTCCAGGATGTTCACTTTATAGCATGCACTCAGTAAGCAGGGTGCACCATAATCAACATACATGACAACAGAAAGAAGATTAAAACTAGATCTCCTCATAACAGAAGTTAATGCTAACAACAGAAATAATGGATTTTACCAGTGGCACATGGTCATAACTTAAGTTATTGCTAAGTCCACTACTTCAGGTATGAGTCATGTTGTTCAAAATAATGTGAATGACTGTGGAAGCTACAGAAAAAGTGATTGAACCAACTTACTCAGTAAAAGGAGAATCCGTACACCCCTCATGTTTCAAGTCCGATGTTACTTGACAGTAAAAGAAACCTGTTAGCGTCAAAGCATATGCAGCCACTTTCCCCAGAAGTAATAAAACATTTGTTGCGTTCCTGAAAGTGGACAATAAAAAGCAAGTTTATTGCAGTAAGGATTCAATTTTTGTTTCTCCAAAATATTAATATGATATTAAGATGATCATGCTAAAAAGGGATACCTTTTAGAATGTTTGTGTAGATCCCAGTGAAGGAATCTTAGATGGTTTTCCTCGGA
>Ga0325410_1001350_pt1 | contig 27036 bp, 19 predicted proteins | sample PopdelMetagenome_16_FD_206182 | JGI IMG/M metagenome (GOLD analysis project Ga0325410, IMG submission 206182) | Populus deltoides microbial communities from Bellville, Georgia, United States - Xylem-PdIQD-R3 | ecosystem: Host-associated > Plants > Phyllosphere > Stem > Wood/Secondary xylem...
AAATAGTTCAAGCATCTTAAAACACATGGTTTAAATAAAATTCATACATAATTTAAGTAACTTTTCATTAACTAACAATTAACAAACTTAAAACAAACAATCTGCTGGTGTTCAAGAATATGCACATGCACCAAAACATCATTTCTTTCCCTTTCCATCTTCACATAATTGCATGATAATTCCATGAGCATTAAAGTTGGGCAGAACAGACAAAATTATCAAGCAGATCAATATGCCCATATGCAATCTCACCACATATCTTTTTAGCACATGATATTCCAATTGCTTACTTGTTGTGGTGCATTATGACCCTTTGGGACTGCAAATACTTCATTATCAAGAGGGATGTCAATAGATGACCATTTTGATCGAATGAAAACGCTTGTTATCCCAGCATTTCCATTCTCGAGAAAGCCGGAGAAAATGATGAACACCAGTATAAGTTGAAGCAACATGGATTGTGTCTCAATAACCTTTGGCATGATTGTTGATCAATCAACCAATAACAATTCAATAGTTTCATCCCATAGTTAATGAAAATAATCAATCACAACAAAAAATCAAAAAAAAATAGCCTACTATCCATGTTCAACTCGTAATTCTCCTCTAAAACCATATTTTCCAAAAACAAAAAATTCAACAGCTGCACGCAGAATCAATGCCAATAAATCAATCAATCACATAGGCAAATCAACAAAAAAGAAAACAAACACTACTATCAATTTGGACCAGTGATTTCACTCTGGAACCATATTTTCATTCTAGGATTTCAAAACCTTTTTTAAGCTCTAAGCTCAAATAATCCACACCAACCAATTATTTGTACAATCGATTTCCAACTCTAAAATCAAACAAACACAAGCCATTTTGAAATCCTTCCAAAACATTAAAAAAAAAAGAACAAAAGCATTACTTTGCAACAAGAAAAATGGCTAACAAGTTTTGTGTATTTCAAACATAACCAGCAAAAACCAAGACATCAAAGTCAGCCAGCAACGAAAGAAGACTAAACACTTTCCTCATTCTAAAACGAGCAAAGAGAAAAACATAATAATCGTACCGTAGAGGGAATACAAGACTGCAAGGCAAATCATCCACATAATAATAACATATAAATAATGTATAAAGGACTGCAAGGCAAAGAGAAAAACAACAACATGAGTTAATAAACTTTCAACATCATCGTCATCATTTTAACCATTGAATTGATGAGAAATCGTACCTTACAACATTAATTTGAAGAGGGTGGCAGAGGTGGTCATGTGATGATAATATATGGAGAAAGGGAAGAGGAGGAGTAGGTCAGCAGGGAAGAACGTGGTGGCGATTTAGGGAAAGGGATTGGCGATTTGGGGAAAGGGGAAAGGAGAAAGGGAAAAGGGGGAAGTGTGGAGTGTCGGGCGGGGCAGTAGGGAGTGGGCACTCAGTAATTGTTTTTATTTTTCACGTGAAATCGTGAAATCGGTCCGGTTTGAGCGATTTTAACGAGTTGGACCGATTTTACACGAGTTTGACTGATTTTACTGGTTTTCGAGTTTTTAACCCGATTTAACACATTTTTATGTTTTGACTCCTAAAATCGTACGATTTTACGAGTCAGAACGCGTTTTTGATAACCTTGGTTACCACAATACCAAATACGTTCTAAATATTTATAATTCCTGTTCGGAAAATCTATAGCTTTTAGATACATGTCGTTTTTGAAAAACTATAAATTATAGGTTTTTAAAAACAAAACATAAAAAATAATAATATTAATTTTTAAAATATTACCAAACATTTTAAAGCCATAACCATAGCTAAAAACCATAGCCACAACCAAAATCATGATTTTCGAACTAGACACTAAATCAATATGAGTACATGTATTTAAGCATTCTAGAAGAGATTTAATCTCAATTAATGTACTAGCTAGAAAATGTTTGATGCCCTCTAAAGGAGCCTCCTAAAGTTGATTAATAATCATACTTTTTGTTGTGTTTTTCGCTAAGAAATTTGTGTAGGAGTTGGACTCCCTGCATGCGTGCTTGATCTTCACCTCCCACTATCTTGTTAACATATCCTGAATATCCACAACTATAGAATTGAAGATATGTCACAAAGGGACATTCACTTTAATAAGTTTTATAGCATCAAGAGAATCATAAAGACAAGAAACATTCATGTAACCTTTATCCCAAGCAATCCTTAAACCATGTATGATTGCTTAAAGCTCTCCCAACAAATTAGTTCCAATACCAGCAAAACCAGAAAAACCAACCAGTCACGATCCATTAATGTCCCTAATCAATCCGCTGTACCCCACATTCCTCGGATTGCCAAGGCAACTTCCATCCACATCCAACATGATATGATCCTTCTTAGGATGTTTCCCAGCAAACATTAATTACATGCTTCTTCCTGTAGTTGTGAAACTCAAGAAACTTATCAATATCTGCATTACATAGAATTATTTATTATGTCACCCACTAAGCCCCAACATTATTACCATAAAAACCATCATATTCATATCCATCCATGTCCACCACATCCTAACTAAAAAGAAAGAAGTTATATCAAAATATGTAAACTTCATGATCCATTTGTAAACTGATCTAGTTATAAAATCATCCTTGTTGGCCATGCCTATATCTTTCTAGATATCTTGAGCCATGCCACAATCACGTAAACAATGAATGGCATTCTCATGTACATCCAAGCGATGTGGACATATAGAGCTAGACGAGAGGTGGTAATGAAATATAGTAGAATTAGTTGGCAAAGCATTATGGAAAATTTTCCAAATGAAAAGTTTCATTTTCTCAGGGACTCTTAGTTTCCAAATCCAAGATCAACAACTATCCACATTAACTTCTTTTTCCCAAACGAGTAGCCAATGGAAGGCAAACTTAGAGCTTTAAGTACCAATCAAGCACACCAACTCTTTGTTTGTACTTTACTAATTAAAAGGAATAGCCATGATTTTTAGCTCAATATGCTCTGAAATAATTATGGCTAAAGAATCAAAATTCCACATACCATTACATCATATATTCTTCACCACCATATCCCTATCCATTACATTTATAATGTCCACTATAGTTCCTAGCCTACCATCTTTTAACCATTGATAAACTAGAGAGAAACATTCATTTTTACCCATTGATTTATAACCATCCCTAAGTTGAAAGAATGCTTTTAAAATTGATCTCTACGTATGACATGCAAGTTGGGGAATTCCATCTAATTAGAAAAGATTCTGCCTTGGGAGATATTTATGATTATAAATCTTGACCCAAAGCTTGTGTGGATTGTTAAACATATATATTCCAAGCTTGTTTTCCAAGTAAAGCAATGTTTAATTGCCTAGCATCCCTCACCCCAATGCCTCCATATTTCTCAGGTTAAGCAAGCAAAACCTATTTCACCCATTGTATGTCACATCATGAATCTTTGTTTCCGTAAATAAAGCTTCTTATCTTCTTAATTTCAGAACAGACACTTGCAGTAGCCAATAATTCTACATAGTATAAATAGGAATAAATGACACAATTGAATTAGCAAGAGAGATTCTCCCTGCACGATTCAGAAGCTTTTCTTTCCACGATGCTAGCCTCTTGCTGATTTTTTCCAATAAGAAATTGAAGTCTGCCTTTTTCATCCTCATATGAAAAATAGGAAACCCAAGATACTTGCTAAAATCCATGGCAAAACAAATTGAAGATTGTTGGGTAAAAGCCATCAACTCTAAGGGATTTAAATGAACCCATTCCTATAAGAGCTACATTAACCTTCTCTTTCAATACAAGTTTGGTAAGCTCTAAAATCCCTTCCTGAGATAACATTAGTAAGCTATTCAATTTGATGAACCTAAGCTCTACCACATCTCTAGTACATGAGTGGTCTTTATAAGAAAATAGAGAATTTACATAGAAAGGATTGAATATAACTTAGATAACACTAGGGTTTATGAACACCAACATGTTAACACCAAACAAACTACTTAATAGGGGGTTGCCTATGCACTACACAAGTAAGATATCATTTAGAGATAAATTAGTGGGAAGCAGAAGTCCTCCACCATATAGTGAGAAGAGGGATCTATTAGAGAGTAGATTGGTAAGGATTGAATATGAAACCGGGAATATACTCCTTTCGAAGGTCTTCGTTGATGATTCAATGTTCATACAATTATGTAACTCATGGATAGACTCACTAGTGGTTAAACTTTTGAGTAAAGATATTGGGTTTAGATTGATAACTTCACGTTTAAAAGGGATATGATATTTATCTCGATGTTTTGACCTTATGGATGTTAGAAAAGGATTTTATATGGTGAAGTTGGATATGGAGGAGAATAGAGCCAAGGTTGTGAATGGAGGGACATGGATGATATTCGACCATTACTTGACAATGAGAACGTGGTCGTTTTATTTTGTTGCATTGAATGCCATGATTGATAAAACCCCTAGTTTGAATTTAGTTTACTATAACGATAATTTTCTAATGGCTTTGGCAGTGGCCCTCAAGAAGCCTATTAAAATGGACTTAAATACTTTAAAAGTAAAAAGAGGTTGATTTGCGAGGATTTGCATGGAAATTGACTTGATTCAATCGGTGGTTGGCGAAGATTGTATTAGGGATCATTGGTATAAGGTAGGATATGAGGGACTTCATGTTATCTATTGTAGATATGGTTATTACGGTCATAATAACAAGGATTACAAGATTGAAAATGATAAGTTTGACCCTAAATTTTCTCAGGCTATGCCAAGGGTGTAGGAGCAGATCAATGAAAGGAATGGTGAAAGTCAAAAGACAAATGACATGGCTTCAGCTACAACATTAAAAACCAGCAAGATCTAGGAGATTGGCTTATAGTTACAAAAACAAATGTCCATCTAAGAATGAAAAGGGGCGCTTTTTAAGGGGGTAACTTATAAATAACATATTTAATTCATTGAAGTTAGCTGATGATGTGGAAATTCACACATTTTATAAAGGTGAACCTAGTGGAGCTAAAGATGCAATGATGAGCTCTAACCAAAGCGCCTTATATAAAGCCCAAAAGAAGAAGAGATTGAGGAAGGAGAGGTTGGATATTCTAGTTTTGGGAGGCCTAATTGGTTTATCTGTTGGGAGTAAAGCGGAAGCAGATAAGGGAAATAAAGCTAAAGAAGTGCAGGAGCCCACTTCTAGGCCTAGTTTTTATGAAGTTGATAGCTCACATATTAAATTTAGCCCTACACTTTCTGGTATGGTCTTCTATGTAGGTGATAAGAATGATACGCAGCTTCTGCAAAGGAGATATCAGCAATGTGGGATTGGTAAACAAGGTAAACAACAATTAGCAAGTATGAGAGATGATAATTTGCTTATGATGAAGGGTTTAGAGGTTGAGGATTTTCAGCACGAACCTAGAGAGATTGACATCAGGATGACAAGTTCAATGTATGTTAAGGGGATGACTGGAGGTTCAAATCAGGTTATGGACATTTCTAGTTTTGATAGGGATTGGAGGAATGTTCCAACGTATTTGGAGGAATTCCAAACTAGTTAACAATTTGTTTCTTGCCAACTTGTCTGGTTGTTATATAGTATTTATGAATTAGTTTATGGATATGTCTATTATATCCTGGAATGTTCGTGGGGCTACTAAATCTTGAAGTAGATGACATTGTAAAGAGTTAATATGAAAGCACCATCATTTAATCTTTATTGTTCTTGAGACGCATTCCTTTTTTGCTCAGTCTGCTGGATTTTAGGCTAGTTTAGGTTATTCTCATAAAGCAGTGGCCAAGGCACATGGGCACGCATGAGGGATTTGGGTGCTTGGTTGTGGTGGGTCTGGGATTATTTCAACTGTGGATATTAGACATCAATGTGTGATAGTGAAATTAGTTTCAAGCAATCAGTCATGGGTCTGTTCAGTTGTGTATGCTTCCTTGATTCCTCAGGCTCGGTTTACTATATGAGATTATTTAATCATAATGATAACTAATATTTATGAACCGTGGATGCTCATAGGAGACTTTAACAAGATCATGTACCCTTATGAGATATGAGGTGGTGTCTTCTTATAGTGTCGGGTTAGGAAGTTTATAGCTATGATTGCCACTTGTAATCTTATGGACATTAGCTCCATTGGAAACCCTTCCCATGGCATCGTAATATTCAGGGTTGCAGGTATATTGCTAAAAAACTTGATAGGGTTTTGGCTACTCCTGAATGATGGCTATATTTTCAAGATGCTTGTTTGGAAAATTTGAGCAGGTTGCACTCTTATCATAACCCCATTATCCTTAGATGTGGTGGCTTTCTTTGTTATACTGGTAACAGGCCTTTCAGGTTTGAAGTGTTTTGGACAACTCATCCTGAGTATATTTTTGTGGTGTTTAGTGTTTGGAGCAAGGGAGGAGATCATAATGTTAGTGCTGGATTGAAACAAGTCGGGGAGGATTTGATTTTATTTAATAAACAAACCTTCAAGAATATTTTTAGGAGAAAGTGATTCATTGAAGCCAAGTTGAATGGGATCCAACGTGAGCTAGCATGAAGATTTCCAGATTCTCTTTTCTCGCTGGAACATAATCTGCAGAATGAATATAATGAGATTCTTCATCAGAGGAACTTTATTGGTTCCAGAAATTGAGGAAGAATTGAGTATAGTATGGGGATAGAAACACTAAATTCTCCCATTCTGAGACAATGGTACAAAGGATACAGAATCGTATTGAGGGATTGTTTCTTGATGATGAAGAGTAGTGTACTAATGATAGTAAGCTTCAAAATGTTGCCCTGAATTTTTATTACTAATAACTGTCTTTAAAATACTTTTACTATCAAACCAAAATAATAATAATAATAATAATAATGCATGAAAGACATCATCAATCACAATTCAAGTCTTTTGGCATATTTGAAAGTGTGATTAAGATTGTTTTTCAGAGTTTTTTTTCTTGAAAATATATCAAAATAATATTTTTTAAAACAAATTATTTTTGATATCAACAGATCAAATCAATCTAAAAACACTAAAAAAATTAATTTAAAAAAATTCAAATTTTTATGAAAAGTAAATTGAACCGTGGCATAAAGCGAGCACATTGGACACTAAAGCAATATGCATGGAAAATTAAAATTCTTAATCATGTCATGTGTCCTATGAAATTTTCTTTCAACTCAAACACTAATAGTAGTCGACAAAACCCAATGAATGGATTTTATATGCTTTTAAAAAACCCTCTTACATCATCTAGGTCATCACTAAAACTTGATATCCCATTATGTATCGTAATTATATTAGCATTAAAAATAATATTTGATCAAGAAATATATGTATATAAGCATAGTGGTTGATGAACCAAGATTTTATCAGTAAAATTTTATATAATTTTTCTAAATTCTTGGTCGCTTTGGGTTGGCATGCACCAATCTCAGGCGTGCACTTGCTAGACCTAACACTAGGGTCTGACAGGAGCTGCCACGCCCAACGTTTGGGCTTGGCATTGCGCCAAACCTCAGCGCAACCTGCCAGACCCAGCACTTGGTCTGGCAGGTGCTGTCAAGCCCAATAGCTTGGCCTGACGCTTGTTTCCAAGGGTGTAAGGCCTAAAAATTTTGTCATTGCACCCCAAGCATGATTGGATTCACTACACCTATGGATTTAAACATAATACCTGGATTTAACGCAATAAATTCCATATAGTTTTTACATAAATCTTAGAGGAATTATTTATCAACAAATACGTTTAATTAAATAAGTCTACACTCCATTAACACAATTGTATTAAAATCTCTCATAGTCTATTATGTTTTCATCTCTTAGCCGGATAAAATGAGTAGGATACAATTCACAATACAAAATTAATATATCACAAATATAAAATTACACTTTAATTTCTCTTCTCCATAAAAAAAAAAAAAGACTCATGAGCTATAAATACACAAAGAATCCTTCAAAATAAAGGTTCATAATCTCTTCATTCTCAATATTTTTAGCATATATATTTTCAAATTTTATCTCTCTAAAATATTATTGCACTTTCTCTTTCTTAAAAGATTCTTACTTAAGCATCTGAGAGTTCTCACATTCATCGAAGAAGACCTTTTACAGGTACCAACCATAAGCTACCTTGGCTTATCAGGCACCAAGTATAAATTACCACCCTTGATTATGAAGAAAGATCAGATCATTGGAATCAATTAATTAACTGATTATTTAATTCAGGAGCCTTGTTTTGATTTGGGACATCCTAAGCAGTATTTGCTCGTTCAAATAATCAAAGGTAAAGAAAGTTTGATTCTAATCTTCAATCTTCCCGTGGTTGTAGTACCGAAAAGATGGCCTTTCCAAATTCCAATAGTTATATTTAAATTTCATCTTGTAAATATAATATGATTTTCAAAACAAAATTAATGGAACTCTAATCTAGAATAAAATACCTGTAAAATAAACATCATTATCTGTACAATTTTGTTGTCATGAATCTAAATAAATGGAAAAGTGATACATGAAGAAGTGCTCATCATGTCAGTGTCCCATGTTTTTCACATGAATCATTTAGCGATTCAAGCACTAGTGATAGCCCGCAAAAGGAAAACCTTATTGGTGGAGTAAACAATCGATTCCATTATTTCTCTGGCAACTATACATATACTGATATTTTTATTGATCATGATATCATTCCTCCTTCTCTAGTTCTCCAAGAAAAGTACTTTACATCGTCTTAACGTCTTGATACTTCATAATTCATTTCTTTCCTTGTTATTCTTGAAGACTAAAGATACAACATCATGGGATTTCTTGATGCCACCTATTTCATTCTCCAGATTTTACAGGACAACATTTAGAATATGTTCCACAAGTCGAAAGGTGGTTGATTAATGTCACAATTAGATGGAAGACACTTTTATGGTAGTATGTATGTGACATTTAATTGATAAGATCTACTCATTAGAAAATACCTGCATAACTCTACGTAAGTAATATTAAAGATGAGTTTCTATAACGAAAAGTTATGGTCTAAGATGTACAAGTGTTAGTTAATCTGTACAATGGCGCTATTAATTACTAATGGTGAATCAAACTTAAAAAGTTGTTACTTCTATGCTGACAGGCTTATTCTGTAACCTATTCCTTAATATGTTAGGTGGTATTGATTCTTCTAGCTGGATTGGAGCTTTCCTTGAAAGTTCAAGCTCATAATTGTTTTTATTTTGAGTGAAGAATGTTGCCAGCCTCATCCGAAGTCCTCAACCCATTAGCATTAACAGAATGAAGGTCACTTCCCTCCAACGCTTTTGCAATAGACGAAAACCTGTGACAAGTAATGCCATGGTAGACGCACCAAATGTAATTACGAATAAAATTGAGAAGGGCCCTGGCCCTATACTTTGGATTCCAGTGGCATCAGATGTTAAAGCTGAACATTTAGGAAATGACAACATTTCTTCCTCTAATTTTTATATTTTTCCATTCTGTGTTAAGTATATAATAGCCTCTGAAATATTCAATGCCAAAGAGGAACCCTTTGAAAACACCTGTCAGATAAAAGAAAAGGATCAGAACATGGAATTAAATGGAAATACTGCAGTTGAACATTGGGGGGGAAAGAAGAAGAAAGATTAATAGATAATTACAAAGCCATAACCACTAAGGTTGTATGTTGGTCGTATCATGGTGAGGCCCTTGCAATACTTTGCTAGGAATTTTTTTGCATGAGAGGTAAACAAGAAAGCTACCCTTATAAGTCCACTTGATAGAGATTTCAAAGTCATCAATTGAAGCAATTCTTTTGATGTTGTCTGCCTTGAAACTCAAGACTTTCTCTAAATACCAAAGAGTGAAGGAATTTCCATCATAACCAATCGCAGCATTTGTACTTTGGAGCAAACTGATGTCAATTGCAGAAGGTGTAGATGGTGGAGCTTGTAACATTGATGTAAGGTCTGCTGTGTAAGTTGAGGTAACGATAAGGATTAGGAAAAACCAAGGTATTAGCAGCAAACGGGACCATTGAGATCTGAGTGATTCTCCTGCAAAACAAATTTAAATAAGCAAATAACTCAACGCCTTGCCATGTGCAATTTCACGTACAAGACTGTCCGTAATGATTTTTTGGTGTGTGAGTGGTTCAACTTCTTACCGTGAAAATACAAGTGTTGACAAAGAAAACTACAAGATGTTTCCCATTTGTCTAGCAGGTGAACCCCCGAGCTCCTCGTTCTTTTCATGCTCAAGAACCCCAGACAACAAAACCAATGTATACAGTCATAACTGCCATTAGAATCCACATTTTTTTTGGTGAAAGGCCTCATGAACATAAAAGATTGGTATGACTTGTTTGATTTTGTCACCACAACCGTCACAAGTGTTGTTATTACAATATCTCCAACATCTGCATCATATATCTTTCACAAAGAAATAAGCCCTCATTAGTGTCATAAATCTTAAATATTATTTAATATTCCTAAACATAAGTTAGAGTGAAATGAGTAAAGATTTATGAACTTTGAGTTATAAAAAAACCCAGCATTTCATTTCAGGAAGTTAGGAACTCCGAAAAATAGTTCAAAGAAAAAAAGGGGCAACTGCTTTAGAATAGCAGAAGTTCAAAACTGACCTTTTCAGAAACAGCTGTTACCATATCATCTTAAGAACCATGAAATGGAACCATGTCATAAATCAACGGGTATTGCAGACACTTCACCACAGCTTCAAAGACTTTGATTGAAAATCCAGTTATCAATGTCACATTTTGATTTTCATCATGAATCCTCTCATCGGCAACAGAAACAATCTCCTCCGTCATGAATCCCAGCAGCTTCAGCCTCTACGCTGTGACCAACAGCTTCTCAACACCCTTGTAACTTCATCTTCTCACCAGCAACAGAAACAATCTCGTCGACGCCAACCTCTTCTTCCAGCATTACCAGCCTCTTCAGACCAGCCCCGAAAGCTGTCAGCTTCACCATTAACAGCTCCACCGTAAGCTGCTAGCAGGATCGTCAGGCAGCAACACCCCATCAAGCCCAGGTAAGTTTTTTCATCCCTTCCCTCTTGCATATTTTTGCTTTCCTGTTACACATGAATTAATTCATGATCTGCATAAGAAAAACAAGATGGGCTAGACCCGTTTCAGTCAAGCAAAGATGGTTGGGCTGTTAGTCGACCTAACCCAATCCGACTGAGCTAGGCTTGGGTTTTGGGCTTAAACAACCTCAATTTGAAAAAAAATTAAGGAAAATTTTTAAATTTTTCAGAAACCACTTTAAAATTATTTATGGATCCATCAAATATTTTTCCAATAATTTTGTTTAATATCAAGTCATAGATTTACACTGTAAAATACGGACCTGTATAAAAAATATATAGTTTTCCTCCAATAAATAAATAAAATTCATTTAAAAAAACAAAAAAATGTGTTGTTTTTGTGCATACAACCAAATCCTAAAAGTTTTTCATGCATATTTTCTAAAAACAATAAGATAAAATCACATTTTTATCATGTTTTAAGAAATGCAAAAATGGATATCGTAATCGATTTATGATTATCCATTAGGGTTTGACTAAAATACCAAAAATCTCATAATAATTAGCTTGTTATTTAGAATATTAGGAAATAGTTATATCTAAGAAATAAATGTGATGCTAAATCTAGACCTTATATGTGAAGAGAGATCTACCTTGAACCTTAGACAAAACCAGTGGATAGAAACATGACGTAGAAAAACAATCGACAAGCAATGTAGCTTATCTTAAGTAGGATGTACTGGGGTGATGCGTCTTTTCCCTACACAACTAGTCTTCTTGCCTAAACTCTCGTAGACCAATAAGTTTCTTGGTAGTCATAATACTAGGTGGCGACTCCTTAACTTCATAAACATAACTTTATGATTAAACTCAAAACTCTCTTTAACTTCCAGGAGGCAGCTCAACCATGCAATGCTGTGCACGTCACGACAAGTCCGCACATGTTGGTAACTCCCTCGACCACCTAGGGTTCATATATGATGTGCATAAAGACTAACACTACCTTGTTAGCATAAGTATTATGACTGGCATACCATAGGTTCATCAAACAAACAGAATCATATATCAAGGCTCAACTCATACAATCAATCAAATGAGAAGCTATCAATTCAGAAATCAATTCATAAGTACATATTGGCTCATATCAAGAATTCAGTCTCAACAATTGATCATGTTTTTTCATAGATAAGAAATAATAAGCGATATGTGAATTACCAAGATACATGATCAATTTCATACTACCAATTCAAGTATTTATACTACTCTTTTAGCATATGAAATATTATTCACTTACTTGACTCAAAAGCATAACAAGCATATAAACAAATATCCAAGGAAATCTTGTTGATGCCCAGCAGGTAGAGTGTCAAGAGTATATGAATATAAAAGAATAAATGCTAAAAAACAATTAGAAAAGAATGTACAATTTTTGTTGATGCCCAGCAGGTAGAGTGTCAAGAGTATATGAATATAAAAGAATAAATGCTAAAAAACAATTAGAAAAGAATGTACAATTTATTTACTACACTTAACTTAGGGTCTAACCCATAACCCTATACATTTAGGAATAAAACATAATTATAAACTGAAATCGGTCCACCCAATCGATCCCAAACATAACCTAAATTAACCGAAACTAAAAGAATTATCTAACCTTACTGTCAGGTCAATCGATCTACCGGTTCAACCTAACTGGTTAACCAAAACCATCTAAGACAAACCGGTCGGCCAAAATCTATCAATTGGTTAACCGTAATATAACACACCAACCAGTCTACAGGTTCTACCTAACCAGTGGACCAAAATCTAGTAGCCTAAACAGTCGACCGGTTTAGACAAATTGATTGACCAGTTCATTGGAATTTTATATTCCCGATAACCAGTCTTAATAATAGCAGATCCTAATTTCAACAAAAATCTATAAAAAAAACATAACCATACATTAAACACATATCAAATAACCTATAACACTTAAATCAACCCATCACATTATAATCAGTCCATCAATTTATACCCAATTCATCAATTAATCTCTAAAATACAATTTCAAACCCTAAACTTTAACAAAACCCAAAACCTTAACCAATAACATCAATTATACACATTAAATCATAAATCTCACCTCAAAAAATAAGTTTCCAAATCCTTCTCCCTTTTCTCTTTTGCTTCTTCTGCTTTTCTTTCTCTACTCCTGGTTCTCTCTCTAAACTTTTAGATTTTTTTTCTTTTTTCTTTAATTTTTTTCTAACTTCCTATTTATACTTATCAAGCTTTTATTTAATTACCATAATATCTCTTATTCATTTACACTTTGTTTTAAGCCCCTAAGGGCACTGTTGCCTTTTCCTATTAATGCTTTCCCTTTATTTTTCAAAACATCACACCTTCACATAGACATCACAAACCAAAAACTTTATATCTATATCTTCCTCTTCTTCAACATCATTTTCATCATCCTCATTGAGTTTTAATGGTTGATTCCAATCCACAAATGAATTAGAATTATCAAAACTTTTAGTTTTAACATCATTTTCATCATAATCAGGAATTGCTTCCTCTGCTTATGTCACTTATACAAGTTTTCAAAATTAGTCATGGATATGTGATCACTCTTCTGACAATCTTCTAGGCTTTTCGCTGATGTCAATCAACAAGTAAATATTATAATTTGTCTTTGCATGTCTTTAATCACCAGTTCCTGGACATCTCTTTTCAATTTTATAATTTATTTCTACATGTCTTCTATCTTCAATTCCCGAACATCTTTTTATCGAGAGGAACCTCCCCATCCCTTTCTATATGAGCACATTATTTTTTGCTATCTCTTCCAGCCATGGTTATTCCAACACATAACAAGTAAATATCCACTGGGATCGTTGAGCTATGATACTAATTAACATAGACAAAAACACAAATAAGAAGACAACAAGCTAGAAACATAAAATTAAAGCTTAATAGGGTTGTCACACATAACTCTAATTCATAATTTTATTTATGAGAATAAAATTCTGATATATTCTGCTGAAATACAAGCAAAACAATACTATTTATACTAGTCTTAAGTCTAGCTTGAAGAGTAAAAGAATCCTAATCAATAACTACTCAGTTAGTTTAGGGATTCCTAAACTATGAAGTAAAAAATAAAATTATCATTATCAAAATTTGATTTCCTAAACTAAATAAAAAAAAATTAAAAACATCATAAAGTAAAATATTTTCTTAGATTAATAGAAAATAATCTACAAAAAGCTAAAGGAGAAAGGGATTTTAATGTACCCATCATTACAAAACACTATTCATTTCAATAGTTTTTTTTTTTGCCTTTTTAGTTTTTTTATTTTTTTAATCTATGCTTCTTTCTGTAATTTCATACTTCAACATTTGATTTATTGGAGATTAGACTTCAAAATTTATTGTGGTTTGCGTTAAACATTAACTTGGTTGGGTTAACTTAGTTGACTCGAGTTTTTTTTGTCTCTTTTTAATTTTTATTTTTTTAAAATTTCATCCTTTAACATAAGGTTGATTAAGAATTATATTTCATGATTTATTTTGATTTGTTTTCCATGAGGTTATCTCGATCTCATGACTCGGGTCGCGAGAATGACGATTAACTCGAATCTTTTTTTAATTGATATTTTTTTAATTTCATCCTTCAACATTTGGTTGATTAGGAATTAAGTTTCATGATTTATTTTGATTTGCTTTCTATGAGGTTATTCTGGTCTTATGATTTGGATCACGTGTTTTGTGGGTTAGCCTGGGTAGATTCATGTTATTTTATTGTCCTATTTTTAAATTGGAATTTTTTCAATTTTATCATTCAACAATGAGTTTATTGAAAACAGGGCTTCATAATTTGTTAATCACAGGTTTGGCAGGTTAACCCGGATTGACTCGGGTTATTTTTTATGTTTACTTTCTTTGAAGTTATCTCTATCTCATGACTCAGGTCAAGAGTTAGGTAGATTAACTCATGTCGATTCTTGAATTTTTGTTAATGAAACTATGTTTTTACTTGTTATCCGGGTTGCTTTTAGACCCATTAAATCAATTAGATTATATCGAATTAACCTCCATACGATTTAAATATTATTTTTTACTAGAAAAATATTAGCAGTCACACTGTTTTTTTATATTAAAAAATTATGATTCGACAAGCAGCCAACAAACTAATAATTACTAAAAAGTAATAATTTTTCAAAAAATCTTCCTGCATCGAATTCTTTTTTGCTTGTATGACGAGTCTCAACGTGAAATCTAACGAACTGCATACTGTACCAAGCACTGAGAACTAGAACTTGTCCTTGCCGGTTAAAACTCATTTCTTGCTGGATCTAGCGTGAAGAGGGGTCATCACCCACATCCGAAGTTGTCTACCCATCACTGCTACTTGAATGCCAGTAACTCTAATCCAGTGTCATGTCATTGCAGAAATTTAACATGTAATTGCAGAATTGAAATTTAAAGGTCATTTTTTTTTATTAACCAATTCATTTTTCATTACATAAATATCATTCTACGGCTAGAAAAATAAACTCATTAATTATCACATAATATCTTTTTGATTCCTCACGAATTGAGGGTTTGAAATGAAAGGCTCTTCTTGCCATCTTGTATTTAGAATACTCAGCTTATAATTTATAGTATTCACTGGCATGAGTCCAAGAAATTAATGTGAAGTCAGGAATAGTGTTCATGGTTTCTTTTTCGATAATGCATGTTTTCTGAGCCATAAGACTTGACCTTCTTGATTGTTGGCCAGTCTGTTCTAGTTTTGTCTTAAATCTTAAAGAGTCCACTGAATTAATGTAAGTAGAAACACCACCATATATAAGGAGAAAACTTAGGAAGGATCGTGGTTCTGAACTGATTATCACTTTGGTATTAAATGGTGAAGCTGACCAGTTGAAGATTTGGAAGAGACAACACAGGCCATCGGCCATGACTTATAATTGCAGGCAAAGATGAAGCATAACAGATTGGTCAGTTAGTCTGAATGATTGGGTTTTTATTATGTGCCAGAGCAAGCAAGGTTGACATTCCAACAACACTATCAACAGATGGAAGACAAAAGTTTAAGTTGTTTTTTGTCATGATAGGTAGAATTGCTTCTGCTTTTAGTAATGGAACTTCCTTCTCAAAGTTCAAGCTCGTTGTTTTGTTTACTCTGAAAGAAGAAAGCTGCCAGCCACAACCAAAGTCCTCTACCCATTAACATGGACTGAATTAAATTCATTTCACTCCAGCGCCTTCTTAATAGGCGTAAGCATGCGAAGAGCAATGCAACAGTAGAAGCACCACCGGAAACAATGAACAGAACTAAGAAGGGCTCCGGCCCTATATTTTGAATTCCAGCGGTGTCAGATTGTGGAGTTGAGCATTTGGGAAATGACAGCATTTGTTGCTCTAATAGTTGCAGTTCTCCACTCTGTGTTAAGTATATGATTGCCTCTGAAATATCCAAAGCCAAAGGAGATCCCCTTGGAAATACCTGCAAGATGCAAGAAGAAGATCAGAACATAACGATGGAAATGCATTTACTTAAAGAGCATGTTCATTCTCATTTTGTTACTAAACCATATGTAAGCATGTTTGTGAACTTAAGGATCATGGAACAGCTAAGAATCAGGAAGAGTCGAAATTTGAAATTACAAATCCAAAGCCGCTGAGCTTATATGTTGGTCCTGCCATTGTGAAGCCTTCGCAGTATTTTGCAAGAAAAATTTTGGCATGGGGGGTGAACAAGAAAGCTGCCCTGATATGTCCATTTGATAGAGCTTCTGCAAAGTCATCAATTGAAGCGATGGTTTTGATATTCGCTGTCTTAAAACCCAAAACTTTCACCAAATACGAGACAGTGAAGGAATTTCCATCGCAACCAATAGAAGCACTTGTATTTTGCAGTAAACTGATGTCAATTTCTGAAGGGGCTTTAGCCGTAAGTATCGACGATAGGTTGGTTGTTTAGCTTGATGTGACTATCAGCACTAAAAAAAACCACGTCACCGACAGAAAACGGGACCATGGACTTTTAAATGATTCTCCTGCAAACCAAAGGCCATTGACTTTTAAGGGATTAGCAAAAACGTACTTGTCAAGTGATCTTCCAAGTACAAGGCTGCACACAGAGAGAATTTCGTATATTAAATTTACAGTTCCTCTATTTACCTTGTGCAGAAGTAAGTATTGAAACAGAATACCAGAGTATTGATCCAATCTGTGTAATGGATGAACCATTAAACCCACGCTCAGTTTCATGTTCAACAACCCAAATAGCAAAACCAGTGAAGATTGTCATAGCAGCCATTAAAAACCACATCTCTTTAGTATAGACCTTCAAGAACCACCAACGATGGTGTGACTTGTCAGATTTCATCGTCACGAGCATCACGAGACCTGATTCGACATATGGCTGTGAGAACTCTATAGGCTGGTCTCTGCTTGCTGTTATTACAATATCTCCAACAGCTGCATCAAAAGCCTATCACAGGAAATAAACATTATCAGTGATTCAAAGTATTTTGTCTTATAATAAGAAATAAAAAGAATACCAGTGGGGTGACTTCTAAAACTCTAGGCTTCTAGTTATAACATCAAGATGGAGCTGAAAGTTGGTTTGGAGAAAAATATGAGCTGGGCTACACAGATTCTCAGAAACGGCCCAAGGGCAACTCCTGGTCAATTTTTTCTAACAACCATAGAGATGAAGACAATAAAAAGCTTACCTTTTGAGAAACCTTCATTACCATGTCATCGTAAGAACCATGAAAAGGAACAATTTCATACATCAAAGCGTATCGTAGACACTTCACAGCAGCTTCAAATACGCCAACCGAAAATCCTGTTATGTATGTTATGTTAGGGATCTCATCATGGCTTACTCTTACAAACTGCTTGAACATTGATTTAGCTGGTACCGCAATCCTCAGCTGCTTCCCTCTATCCTCAAGAAGATTGGATTCTGATAATCCAGTTGGGACAGAAATTTTGCCTCCTGGCCAGTATACTGGATTTAGAACTTCTTCACCAGACTGACTTTTATCCTTTCCACTATTATTCTTGACAAGGTTGTCGGTGAAGCCAAACTCTGGTGACCAAAATCCAAGCTCTCTGTAGCTTTTACCAACTATATTAACAATCTGAAAGTTAGGTACGTATGTTAGCTTATAGTTTGTAAAGTGTATCCTACCGCTTAGGCCTTCAAAATCACTTGATAAGATATGTTGAAGTAAGGTTTTTGAATAATTCTTCTCATGTAACATTTTAGAAGACTTTGCAACGGTCCAAATTGCATCATAAGCTCGAAGTGCGAATATACTTGGTTGAGAGTTCCTATCTTCCGGATATTCAGCTCTAAACTTCCTCTCAAACTTGACTTCAAAATCTTTGAAGGATGCGGTGGTATCTAAATAGCAGGCCTTACAACCAAGCACGCCTTGCATGGAGGTCATCATGGATGAGTTAACAGAATCGAGAAGACCAGTGATGCTAGCAGCAGCAATCCACACATACCCTCTCCTCATCATTCTCATTTTCATAGCATTTTCAAACAATAAACTTGCTAAAGTTAATGAAGATTGAAGTAGTATAAAGACCCTGCTTTGTTTACCCTTCAGTTTATTTAACTCGTTCTGAATGGTAGTGTTTGGGTCTAAAAGAGAAGACAGTGTCGGGAAGGCTGAGTAGTGTTCCAGTTGTACACCGCTATCTTGGAGTGAAGCTGACAGAAGAGTGATAATGCCTAAATCACTAGTGTAGGAATATCTATCTTCATATATAGCAATCACCTTTGGCCACTTGAAGGATGCAATGATGGAAGCAATGCATTCGATCTGCACAGATATATCTTGGTACATGCTAATTACTGGAAGTTCTTTATCTGGAACTATCAGAGATAATCCTGTGTTTAAGGAAATGATAGGTCGTTCAATGGTAATGTTAACCATTTCAGCAACTAATGCAGCCTGATGCCATGTTATGGAACCAACAATCGCTTCCAATTTTTGGTTTTGGATGAGATCAATTGCTGCATTTAACGTCAAACAATTATCAACTTCTAGTTCCAAGTCAGAACACTCGTTCGGCTAATACATGATTAGCTATGCAGCATATGAAGACTACATGATATGAGACTACTGATTATCTTTTCTACTACTGATTATCTTTTCTTCTAAGCTCGGAATTGAATCTAATGAAGCTTTTAAAATTACTAGATTAAAAACTACAGTAGCAATAATTCCAAATAAGATACAGATGTTAAATTGCTTGTAATCTGCAGCCACGAACAAGGAATGAACAACCACAAAGATTTATTTCAAATTCAAAGCAGTGACAAAAGATGTGCCAGCCAGTTTCTTCAGGGAAGAATAAAGTTCATCACATGAAAATTGAAATTTGAAGAGTCATACTGTTATTCACAAATTGATTCTTCATCTAAACAAAGATCCAGAATTCAAAACAATAAACATACCTGCAAAAGCAGCTCGGGCGGAGTTCTCAGGCAAATCCAGAACATGTAGAGCCAAATTATGGCCAGTCAATCTATAAATGTCTTGTACAGCAATATCCATGGCTATTTTCTCTTCCCTACCAACACGAGTACTGCAGTCTACAACTGCACCAATAATGCTAATGAACTCAGTGTCTTCATCATTCAGCTGACCTGATGAATTTGATAATATGAACGTTATTGATAATAAAAGGATCGAATAAAGAAAAACTAAAAAACCAGTCATTGTTCTTCCTAAAGGGAAAAAAAGAAATTTGAGTACTGATATAAGAATGTTTAATGGGAAACGCTGGAGGAGTTTGGTTTATATTTTAAATAATGGCTGCAGTTTTTGTTTACTTTTTGTGGTCAACATCTTGGTAGTGGGTACTTCCTAGCAAGATCCTAGAAAAGCCAGAAGAAGCTAGTAAGGTAATGGTTTTGTATCTTCGGATGATTCGGTACACTACAATCAGTTTTATCCATGAAATTTTAGATATATATTCTGATGATAATTAATTTATTAATAAAATCACCGATAGAAATGTTTCATCATAAATTTTTTATTGGTAATTTTCTATCTATCAGTAAATCCAGTGGTAATAAAAAAGTATTATTACCGACGGATTTACTGACGAAACATACACGTAAAAAAAATTACCCGCTTCATTCCGTCGGTATATCCCTCGAAAAATACCATCGGTAATTCCGTCAGTAATTATTTAAAAATATTTATTAAAAAAATCCATTTTATAAAATTATAAAATGATTAAATTAACATAAATGAACACTCTATAATGTATACTCAAAATGCTTGGAAAAAAGAATAAGAAAATCAACTCAAATAAATTTGCAACAAATAAATAAAATGAAAAATAAATTCAACTAAAAATATTCATATGAAAAAAATGAAGTTGCAATTGCTAAAAATTTAAAAACCCTATAAATAAATCAACTAAAAATTGATCTCATATGAAAAAAAATCTCACAACAACATTTATACAATTATTAAGAACAAAAAAAATAAAAAATAAAATAAAAAAACAAATATAGTGAAAAAAATCATGAAAAAATAAGAAAAAATAAATCTTACCTTAATGTAGTTGCAAGTGAAGCTAAGGAGAGAGAGAAAATTTCATCAAGCATATTAATTAAAAAAATTAAGAGGATAAAAGAAGAAAGAAGAAGAAGACATACCCGAGCATGAAGGAGAAGAGAAAGGAAGAGGATAAAAGAGAAGAGAAAGAAATAGATATTGATATTTTTTACATATAGTGAAGAAGAAGAAGAAGAAGAAGAAGAAGAAGAAATGAGTTTGTCTCTTGTGAAATAAGGGAATTCAGGCTTTTTATTGGGGTGCGTTAGCGACGGAATTACCGATGGATAATTAAATATTAATATTTTTAATTATTCCGTCGGTAATTCCATCTGTAATATTTAATTTAAATTTTCAATTTCATAAAAAGTTTTCAGAAACCGCCAACAATCACCGACGATTTTTCAATCCGTCGGTAATATTTAAATGAAAATTTTAAATTAATTGAATTTTTTCAGAAAATCGTTAAATAACACCGACGACTTTTCAACCCGTCGGTGATTTTGTCCGTAAAAAACAACAATTAACAGTGCAATTGGAAAGTGAACAGTTTTGGAGCTCTCTGGAAAATACTGACGAAATTTTTCATTGGTGATTCTCTTTGTAATTGACATGATGAACAGTAATCACAGTTTACCGATGAAATAATTCCGTTGATAAAAATGACACATCATCATTTTTTTGCTTTGTTTTAATTTTTTTCCCACTGTAATTCCCTCGGTATATACCGAGGGAATATTTCCGTCGGTAAAATCCCTCAAAAATTTACCGACGAAAATATTCTCTCAGTATTTCCGTTTGTATTTATCAATTTTTTGGTAGTGGTAAAAATTTACTAGCTTTGTTTTCTTAGCTAATCATGCTTTTTGACTAGCCATTTTTCTTTATTATCCTTCTGCTACCTAATTACGCTCACCAAATGCCCTATAATCAGCCTTTTGACCCTTATAATTGATACTCTAATTAAAACCGCAGAAAAGAAGTGCACTTCTTGTTACTTTCCTTGCATCTGGAATGCAGTCATAGAAGAACTAGCGAAGCCTATACCTTGCAGCCATGTTTCCTATAGCAAGAATCAGTGATGCATCTGTTTAGTGTAACTATAAGAATTGATCTCTTAGGACACTACTTTGTACGCATGACATGATGGTAGTTAGTCTCTCTTTGCGCTATCTTATCATCTGTTTGTGGAACGGAAATTCTTGCCAGTTGAAGTTCACTTGTTGCTTGGTCTTGAGCGAAGAGGGTGGTGATCAACACCCACATCCAAAGTTGTCTACCCATCAATGTTGATTGAATGTCAATCACTCGGTCCCACCTTTGTCTCAATAGACGGATAACTTTTATTAGCAATGCAATTGCAGAAGCACAACATGAGATAATGAACTATCAAATAATCTCAAGAACCATCTCAACCCAATAGCTTAAACTGTCAGGTGAGGTCCTAAAATATAATTTATATTATTCTTTAACACACCCCCTCAAATAAAAGCTCTTTGGGCTTGAAATTTGCACGGGCTCACATTACCTTGTACTAAATTTTTATCAAATAAATCGGGATGGTGAGATTCAAACTCATGACCGTTTGGTCATTAAAACTCTGATACTATGTCAAAGAACCATCTCAACCCAATAGCTTAAACTGTTAAGTGAGGTCCTAAGATATAATTTATATTATTCTCTAACATAAACAATCCCAGAAAGGGTCTTGGTCCTAAACTTTGGATAACATTGGCATCAAGAGTTGAAGTTGACCAATGGGTGTAAAAGAGCATTTCTTCCTTTAGTAACTGAAGTTCTCGACTCTCATTTAATCTAAAAATTGCCTATGACATATCCAAACCCAAAGTAGAACCCTTCTGAAACACTTAAGAACAAAACAAGAAAATAGAAGAATAAAAGGAAAAATGTTAGCTTTAGATAGAATATTGTCTTCTTAGACTAACAAGCAAGGATAAGGAACAAGGTAATTCAATCTAGAAAGATTACAAATAAAAAATGGTAAAGTTTGAATTGGATTGCAAAGCGAAAATCGTCTAGTTTATAGGTGGGTTCTACAATGGTGAAGCCAGTGCAATATTTTACAAGAAAAGATTTCATAAAAGGTTTCAGAATGAAAGCAGCTTTAATATGCCCACTTGATAGAGCCTTTGCATATTCATCAAATGAAGATATATTTCTAACATTCCCCAGCCTTTTCACTAAATACTAGGTGACAATGAAACTTCCATCACAAGCAACAACTTGTTAGAACTCATGAGAGTTTGCCTTTGAAGTTTGAAAAAGTTTTAGTTAGACTTAGTTTCTGTTATTGTTTCATATCAGATTCTTGCTCTATAATTTTCTGTTTTCGGTTGGTAGAAAGTAGTGCTAATAAAATCTGATAGTAATTGAGAGTTTTTAGTAATTTAAGTTTAGTTGTAAGCCTATAAATAGGTGTTCTTATTTGTGAAATGTACTCTGCCTTTCTTCAACTTTTAAGTCTCAAATTATCTATTTATCCCTGCAAGTTTGGTTCTAGTCTTTTATTTTATACAAATCTAATAATGGTATCATAGCTAACTTCCTACGGGCTGTGAGGCAAAGCTTTTTAAGTGTTTAAGTGCTAAACACAGTTAGGTTGAGTGCAAACACTAGTGAGGTTGAGTGATAATATGTCTACTTCAAGCAGTACTTCATCTATAATTCCAGTGTTTAATGATAAACACTATCACATTTGGGCTACCAAGACGAGATTTTACTTAAGATCTCAAGGTTTGTAAAAAGTTGTGACATCTGAAACTGATTTATCATCATTGACAGCAAATCATATAATTGCTCAAATGAAAGCATATAAGGAGGAAAAGCTCAATGAAGACAAAGCCATCATCTGCCTCCATTCAGGACTTGCAGACCATATCTTCACCAAAATTATAGACTTGGAAACACCAAAACAGGTATGGGACAAGCTTCAAGGTGAATTTAAGGGCAGTAACAGAGACAAAATTGTCAAGCTCCTCACATTAAAGAGAGAGTTTGAGTTGATGAAGATGAAAGACAATGAATCTATCAAAGATTATTCTGCCAGGTTAATGGATGTTATAAACCAAATAAGGCTTCTTGGTAAGGCATTTACAAATCATAAGGTGGTAGAAAAGATCATGATTTTAGTGCCTCAAAAGTTTGAAGCCAAGATCTCTACAATTAAAAAGTCTTATGACTTGCAAAATCTCACAATTGCAAAGTTAACCAACAAGCTTCATGTATAAGAACAAAGGGTCTCGTTGAGAGGTGAAGAAGTTATTGAAGGTGTTTTTCAAGCAAATAACAAGGGAAAGAGTTCTGGAAACTTGCAAGGAGAGAATCCCTTCAAGAACAACAAAGGGAAAACTGAAGGATCTTCAAGAAAGCGAAACTTTTCGCCTTGCTTTAATTATGAAAGAACCAACCATGCTAAGAAAGATTGTTGGTACAAAGATAAACCTTTTTTTCATTGTATTTTCTGCAATAATCTTGTTCATAGTGAAAAGTATTACAGAGCTAAGAAAAAACAATCTCAGCAGCAAACACAACAACATGCAAATATGACTGAAGAGGACAAAAATGATTATGAGCATTTATTTATGGCATCACAAACACTCAGTTCTCATAAACTAAATACTTGGCTTATTGACAGTGGCTACACCAGTCACATGACCAAATATCTATCAATTTTTATCTCCATTGACATAATAGCTCAATCAAAAGTCAAGCTAGAAAATGATGAAGTTGTGCATACCAAAGGAAAAGAGACAATTTATATTAGGACCAAGAGAGGTACAAAAATTATCACTAATGTTCTTTACATTCTAGAACTAGATCAAGATCTTCTTAGTGTTACACAAATGCTAAGAAATGGATACGCAGTCTTTTTTAACAAAAAAAGTTTGTTTTACGACTGATATACATGATTAAAGATAACAAAAATTAAAATGGATGGAAATAGCTTTTATTTTAAGCTTAATTTAGTTGAAGGTCATGTATTTAGTGCTAAGATTGATGAGAATGTTGTTTGGCACAAAAGATATAGTCATTTCAACTTGAAGTCACTGAAGTTTATGCGAGAAGCTAGTATAATTGAAGATATGCCTGAAATTATAGTTAATGCTCAAACTTGTAAAAGTTGTGAGCTAGGGAAGCAGCATTGACAGTCATTCCCTTAAAATATGACCAAAAGAGCTACTCATAAGTTGGAGTTAGTTCATTCATATTTCTATGAACCAATAAGCATAACCTTATTGAGCAACAATGTGTATTTTGCACTATTTATTGATGATTTTAATAGAATGACTCGAGTTTATTTTCTAAAAACCAAGTCACAAGTGCTCTTTATGTTCAAAAGCTTCAAGAAAATGGTTAAAACTCAAAGTAGCCAGAAGGTTAAGGTGCTTAAAACTGATAATGGAGATGAGTATACCTCAAAGAGTTCGATGTTTTTTGTCAAGAAGTTGAGGTTGTACACTAGCTGACAATTCCATACTCACTGCAACAGAATAGAGTTTCTAAAAGGAAGAACAAAATTGTGATGGAGATGTCAAGGTGCATGCTATTTGAAAAGAAGATACTAATGCTTCTATAGGCTGAAACAATCAACACCTTAGTATATTTGCTTAACAGACTACCAATTAAGTATGTTCAAAGCAAAACACCAATAAAGGCATGGTCTGGTGTAAAACCTTATATCAAGCACCTGAAAATGTTTGCCTTATTGTGCTAACTTCATGTGTCATCTGTCAAGAGAGGCAAACTTGATGAAAGAGCTGAGAAAAGTATCTTCATTAGGTATGCAACAAAATCAAAAGGTTACAGAATTTTTAACTTGATTGGAATGAAAATTGTGATAAGTAGAGATGTTTATTTTGATGAAAATTCCTACTAGAATTGGGACTCCAAGAAAATCCATAAAATTGATTAAACCAATCCATCTATTCTTGAACCAGCAATAGAAAGTACTAGTATTGAAGATTCACTTGATGTTAAAACCAGTGCTTAAGGTGAGGCTATTATCTAATGTGTATGAGAAGTGCAATTTTAAACATGTTGAGCCTCCATGTTACACAGAAGCTATAAGATTTTTAGAATGGACTGAGGTTATGAAAGCTAAAATTGATGCTATTAAAAGAAATGAAACTTGAAAGATGACAAAATTGCCTGAATTTAAGAAGGAAATTAGAGTGAAATGGGTTTTCAGAACCAAATTCAATTTAAATGGTTCAATCTTTATGTAGTGCAATACTGACAAATAATACAGTATATGCTAAAATAACTCAAGAAACGCTAGAATTTTTGAAGCAAAATTATGATAGGTGAAGTTGTAAAAAGATTGCCAACCAATATCCATTAGTACTTTCTCTTCCTTAACCAGGTTTGTTGTTGGTGAAGTTGCTCCCATTATTCAGCATTTAAATGTATTGTAGTAGTTATTGTTTTTTAAAATGTGTTTTGATTGAAAATATTTTTAATTTTTTTAAAAGAAAAATTTATTTTTGATATTGGTATATTAAAACGATTTGAAAATATCAAAATAAATTAATTCAAAAACAAAATTTATTTTTTAAAAAAATACTTTTAAAATACAAAAAATATATTAGGAATTAAAAAATGGAATATTTGAACGGAGCAAGAAGACAAGCAAAGCAAGTTTTACCATGCAAAGCAAATTTTACTTTGTGGATGTTGGCTGGATGGCAGCTAGCGAGTAGAGACTAGTGTTGGTCTCCACTCTTTGTACAGAAAAATAAGAGCAAGCTCTTGTCGTTGGCCAGCACTGATCAACAGTACCTTTTTTTTTTCTCCTTTTATTTCCTTGTAAGATGTTTGAAAGTTACAACAAATAATTTAAAATAGTCTCTAATTTTATATTTTTAATTTTTAATATATTAATAATATCCCTTGTTGATCTAGTCAAGGAGCAGATGCAATTGAGTCAACAAGATTTGTTTTAATTTTCTGTTTTTCAAAAACACTTTTAAAAAAAATTAAAATTTTTTTACTTTAAATTAATATTTTTTTGATGTTTTTAGATTATTTTAATGTTTGATATTAAAAATAATTTTACAAAATAAAAATTATTATTTTTATATATTTTTAAATAAAAAATATTTTAAAAAATAACTATATCTACACTCTAATCAGACATATTTCTTAAAGATAATTGACTTATTACTTCACCTCATATTTCCCTTTGACTGCTCAAACTTTTTTAAAATAAAACGCCACTCATCGATTTCCTACAAACTTCATTTCATTTTACTAGATTGCTATTATTACGACAATGCCATTGCCATCTCCAAAAACTCAGTCGTTTAAAGTACCTTCTTTATCCTATGCTCAAATAAAAAATTAATATTACAATTTAGTTCCCGTAGTTTATTTAAATAATTAATTAGTCTTTGTATTGTTAAAATAATTTAGTCT